>Ga0181538_10000128_pt1 | contig 80932 bp, 81 predicted proteins | sample PEATcosm2014_Bin_40_FD_119773 | JGI IMG/M metagenome (GOLD analysis project Ga0181538, IMG submission 119773) | Peatland microbial communities from MTU Mesocosm Facility, Houghton, MI, USA - PEATcosm2014_Bin23_30_metaG | ecosystem: Environmental > Terrestrial > Soil > Wetlands > Peat | place... | reverse complement strand
ACGCGATCGGTTTTGGGCCGATCGTCGTGTTCGCATGACTCCTCGCTGCGCTCGTCGTCACGCGAACACGACGAGGCATAGTAGAACGTCTCTTGGTATTCTTGAACATACAAGACGCGAAGGCGCGAAGTTGCGCGAAGGAAGATTGGTAAGTTTGGTCTTCCTTCGCGCAACTTCGCGCCTTCGCGTCTTCGCGGTAATCTGGATTTGAGGCGCAGTCGCATGGCGCGATTTATTGCATGGCGGATCGTGCAGTTGCCGGTGATCCTGGCGGTGGTGTATCTCATCACGTTCGCGCTGGTTTGGGTGGCGCCGGGATCGCCGTACGAGAACAACGACCGCGCGCTGAGCGAGGCGGCCAAGAACGATCTCAAACTCCGCTTCCATGCCCAGAGCTGGGAACAGTTTTTGACGTATTATCCGTGGCAGATCGTCAGACATGGGGATTTCGGGCCGAGCCTGTCGTACGAGGGATGGAGCGTGAACGATATCCTGCGGAGCTCGCTGCCGGTGTCGATGGCGCTCGGGCTGGTGGCGGTATTCATCGCGTTGATAGGCGGGAGCGCGGCGGGTGTGACGGCGGCGGTGCGGCGGGGGGGATTGCTCGACGTGGTGAGTTTGGGGTTGGCGCTGGTGGGGGTAAGCCTGCCGGCGTTCGTGGCGGCGGGGTTGCTGATCGTGATATTTTCAGATTGGCTGCACTGGCTTCCCGGCGGGGGATGGGGCGAGTTGCGGCAAATGGTGCTGCCGGCGCTGGCGCTGGCATTGATGCCGATGGCTTATATCGCCCGTCTGACGCGCGTTTCCATGCTGGATACTCTGGGCAACGATTTCATCCGGACGGCGCGGGCCAAGGGATTGCCGCGATGGACGGTGGTGTGGAAACACGCTTTCCGCAACGCATTTTTACCCGTGTTCACGTACCTGGGCCCGGCGACGGCGTATGCGATGACCGGGTCGTTCGTCGTGGAGACGGTTTTCAACATTCCCGGGCTGGGCCAGCATTTTGTCAACGGAGTCAAGAACCGGGACCAGACGCTGATCCTGGGAACGGTGCTGGTGTATGCGGCATTCCTGCTGACGCTGAATCTGCTGGTGGATATTGGATATGCGGTGGTGGATCCGAGGATCGAGATTGAGGGGAAGCCGCAATGAAATCCGAAATTCGAAATTCGAATGACGAATCAAATTCGAAGTCTGAAATTCGAATTTCGAATTTGATTCGTCATTCGAATTTCGAATTTCGAGTTTTCAACCATCGCCGGATTACGATTGGAGGGGGTATTCTCGCCCTGCTCCTCGGCATCTGCGTAATTTCACTCCCTTGGACCCTTCGTCCGTCGTCGGATTTTTATTTCGATCGGCAGCGGGCGGATTCGGCGCTTCTTTCGCCGCAAACGCATGGCGCGTGGCTTTGGTTCGGGACGAGCATGCTGGGGCAGAGCCTGCTTGGGCAATGTCTGGCGGGGGGGGTGATCAGCCTGACGATCGGGCTGGCGGCGGCGGCGATCAGCGTGGCGCTGGGGGTGAGCGTGGGACTGGTGGCTGGGTATCGCGGGGGATGGATCGATTCGCTCTTGATGCGGATCGTCGACGTGCTTTATGCGCTGCCGTACATCCTGCTGGTGATTCTTTTCAAGATCGCGCTGGAGTCCGGGCTGGGCAAGGCGTTGCATTCGAGCGTGGGGGCGAATCTGGTGGTGTTGTTTTTATCGATCGGATTGGTGAGCTGGCTGACGATGGCGCGGGTGATCCGTGGTCAGGTGCTGTCGCTGCGGACGTTGCCGTTTGTGGAAGCGGCGCGGGCGGCGGGGGTGCCGGGGCATCGGATTTTCCTGCGGCATCTGCTGCCGAACCTGATCGGGCCGATCACGGTGTATGCGACGCTGACGGTTCCGCAGGCGATTCTGCAGGAGTCTCTGCTGAGCTTTTTGGGGATCGGGATTCAGAAGCCGCTGCCGACGTGGGGCTCGCTGGCGAGCGACGGGCTGGTGGCGTTGGCGCCGGTGGCGTCGTGCTGGTGGCTGCTGTTGTTTCCGTGTACGCTTTTGGGGGTGACGTTGCTGGCGCTGAATTTCGTGGGGGACGGATTGAGGGATGCGTTCGATCCGAAGCGCGAAGCGGCGAAAGTGTAGTGGTAAAATCGGAAAGTGCGAAATCCGAATGACGAATTAAAATGCTCTGCTGAAATCCTCCCGAATCCAAGCAAGAACCCCCACCCCTGCCCTCCCCCTGAGTACATGGGGAGGAGGAAAAGAGGCTTGATTCGTCATTCGGATTTCGGATTTTGGATGTTCAACTGATTCAGAATGCGAAAAACGAAGTGGATCTTCTTCATTTACTTGGCGATCGTGGGGTTGTTCGTCGCCGGGGTGGGCATTTCGCTGTCGTTCACTCCGCTGCGCGATCCGCATACTTTGTACGTGGAGGAACTGGCGACGCTGAAATCGCTGGATCCGGCGGAAGCCAGCGACGAGCCGAGCGCGGCGCTGCTCGGGGAGGTTTACGAGTGTCTTTACAATTATGAATATGGGGTGAGGCCGTACACGCTGTTTCCGGAGGTGGCGGCGGCGATGCCGGAGTATTCCAAGGACAATAAAGAGATGACAATCCGGCTGCGGAAGGGGATTCGATTTTACGATCCGCAAAAGAAGGTTTGGCCGGATGGGATCGGGCCGGAGATCAAGGCGCGGGACGTCATTTACACTTTCAAGCGGATATGCGATTTCAATCTAGCCAGTCCGATTTACTCGGCGGTTTTTCAGGACCAGATTGTCGGGCTGGAGGATTGGTGGAATTATACGAAGAGGGTTGGGCCAGGCGGGGTTGAGTGGGACCGGCCGGTGACGGGGTTCCAGATTGTGGACGATCACACGATCCGGCTGGTGATGCCGCAGTCGAACCCGCAGATGATCTACAATCTGGCGGCGATGTGGACGGGAATAGTTTCGCACGACGCGGTGAATTATTGGAAGCGGGATTTCCGGCTGCATCCGGTGGGGTCGGGGGCGTATTGCGTGGCGGAATATCTGCGCGATCAGCGGATCATTCTGGAGGCGAACCCGATTTACCGAGGCAGGCCGGATGTGGACGGGGATGAGATGGCCGCGGGCTCGGAGAGGATGCCGCACGTATCGCGAGTGGAATACGATTTTTTCCAGGAAGAAGTTCCGCCGTGGCTGCTGTTCACGCAGGGGCTGTTCGATCTTTCGGGGATTCCGAAGGAGTCGTTTGGGCAGGCGATCCGACCGGGCACGGGGACGTTGACTCCGGAGCTTGCGAAAAAGGGGATCATCCTACGCAAGGCGGACGAAGCGGCGACGGAATATATCGGGTTCAACATGCAGGACCCGATCTTGGGGAAGAACAAGCCGCTGCGGCAGGCGATGTCGATGGCGTTCGACCGTGATGCGTACGTCGCGAATTTTTGGAACGGCCGGGGCACGCCCGGGATCGGTCCGATTCCGCCGGGGTTTGGGACGTTTGATCCCAATGAGGTCAATCCCTACACCCAATTCAACCTGGAAGCCGCCAGAGAGAAGTTGATTGAGGCAGAGAGGATCAATGGGGGCCCGATCCCGACGCTGCACATTTTGATGCGCGACTCGGAAACGCTGAGCCGGCAGATGGCGGAGAATTTTGTCCTACAGATGCGGCAGATCGGCGTGCGGGTGGAGCCGGAGTTCCGGGATTTTGCGCGCTGGCTGGAAATGACGGACAATCGGCAGACGCAGCTATTCGACGGCGGATGGCTGGCGGACTATCCGGACGAACAGGATTTCCTGCAACTTTTTTACGGGAAGAACGCGCCGGCGATGGGGGTGAATTCGACGGCGTTCGTGAACCCGGAGTTTGACAAGCTGTACGAGCAGGCGGCGGTGATGCGGGATACGCCCGAGCGGCGGCAGCTTTACGTGCGCATGGAAAAGATCGTGATGGACGAGTGCCCCTGGCTGATCGTCGCGTATCCGAAGTCTTATGCGCTGCATTACGACTGGGTCAGCGGGGGACATGCCATGGATTACGGGTACGGGTTTTTCCAGCACTGGAACTTGGACGAAAAGCTGCGGGAAAAACGGCTCGGGGCGCATTAACCGAAGGTGACGTGAAGGGCGCATGCTGGCGTATATCTTTCGCAAACTGCTGCTTTCAATTCCGATCCTGCTGGGGATCGTGGCGGTGACGTTTTTATTGTTCTGCATCGTGGCGCCCGATCCGGCGCGGGTTTACGCGGGGAAATTCAAAAGCGAAGCGCAGCTCCAGGCCATCCGCCACCAGTTGGGAACGGATGTTCCCAAATGGAGGCAGTTCACGAATATCCTGACGTTTCACTTCGCGAATTCATCGAGGTATCAGGAATCGGTCTGGCGGTTGTTCGCGCGGAAGGCGCCGGTGTCGCTGGCGATCCAGGTGCCGGCGTTTTTCATCGAGTTGGGCTTGCAGTTGGCGCTGGCGTTGCTGGTGGCGTCAAGGAGGGGGACGATTTTGGATTATGGGGTGACGTTCTTGTCGGTGGTGGGGCTGAGCGTTCCGGCGATCAGCCTGTATCTGGCGATGCAATGGGTGTTCGGCGGGTGGCTGCAATGGTTTCCGGTGGCGGGATGGAGCGCGGGTTTTTTCTATGCGTTGCACTTCGCGGCGTTGCCGATCGTCGCCAGCATCATCGCCGGATTGGGCTATGGCGTTCGATTCTACCGCACGGTGGTGCTGGAGGAGATCAACGCCGATTACGTGCGGACGGCCCGGGCGAAAGGGGTCGGAGCGAGGGAGACGTTGTTCACGCACGTCCTGGGCAACGTGCTCATTCCGGTGCTGACCAATACCGTGGCGACGTTGCCGCTGCTTTTCGTCGGCTCGCTGCTGCTGGAGCGGCTGTTCCAAATTCCGGGATTTGGGAACCTGCTGGTGGATGCCATTCATGCGCAGGACCAGCCGGTGGTCATGTTCATCGTCTACGTGACGTCGCTGTTGTATTTGCTGATGCTGATTGTGACGGACGTTCTGTACACGCTGGTTGACCCGAGGGTGACGCTGAGATGACTACGATCGACGACAATTCGATGGCCGGTGCGGCGGCGCCGCGGTCGATCGGTCGACAGGCGTGGAGCAGGCTGGTGGGAAGCCGGCTGTCGCTGGCGAGCCTGATTATCGTCGGATGTTACGTCGCGGTGGGTTTGGTGAGCTTCCTACCGTTGATGGAGGACAAGATCGAGAAGCCGATCTCGGCCGACAAGACGTTTGCCCCGCCGGCGTTTTTCCAGACGGGTCCGGACGGAACGCGGAGCATCTCGCCGGGTTGCTGGCTGGGACTGGATTTCGAGGGGCGAAGCGTTTTATGGCGGGTGGCGTATGGAACGCGCATCGCGCTGCTGATCATGATTTGCACGTGCGCGATCAGCATCTCCATCGGGGCAGTGCTGGGCCTTCTGGCGGGGTTCTTCGGCGGATGGGTGGATGACCTGATCACCTGGCTTTACTCGACGGTGAGCAGCATACCGTGGTTATTGCTGGTGATCGCGATGGCGTACGTGATTCAAAATTTGCAGACGGTGAATTCCGGATCGGTCCTGGCGTCGGTTGGGGCCAAGCTGGGGGGATTGCCCACGGTGGTTTTGGCGCTGGGGCTGACCGATTGGGTGGGATTGTGCCGGCTCATTCGCGGGGAAGTCATCAAGCTGCGCGACCAGGATTTCGTGGTTGCGGCGCGAGCGCTGGGATTGGGCTCGCCGCGCATTCTTTTCCGGCATATCCTGCCCAATACGTTTCACATCGTGGTGATCACGTTCAGCCTGTCATCGGTGGCGTACGTGCAGGCGGAAACGGTCCTGGCGTTTTTGGGGCTGGGAATTACCACCAAGCCAAGCTGGGGAAGAATGATCGACGATTCGAAGTTGGAATTGCTGCGCGGGGTGTGGTGGGAATTTGCCGCCGCGTCGGTGGCGATCCTGATTATATCGCTGGCGTTGAATTCGCTGGGCGACGCGCTGCGGGATGCGCTGGATCCGAAACTTCACGGAGTGAAATAATGGCCGGGCCGCTACTGGAGCTTCGCAACCTGACCATCGCGTTCGATACCGAGCGGGGCCAGATTCGGCCGGTGCAGGACGTTTCGCTGTCGGTTTTTCCGGGGCAGACGCTGGCGGTGGTTGGAGAAAGCGGGTGCGGGAAATCGGTGACGGCCTTGTCGATCCTGCGGTTGATTCCCAGCCCGCCGGGGCGGGTGTTGGGAGGGCAGGTTTTGTTCCAGGGGAAGGATTTGCTGTCGCTGCCGGAAAAGCAGATGCGGCTGGTGCGCGGCAAAGACATCGCGATGATCTTTCAGGAGCCGATGACGTCGCTCAATCCGGTTTTCACGGTCGGGGAACAGATCGTCGAGGCGGTGCAACTGCATCAAAACGTGGGGACGAAAGAGGCGTACGAGATCGCGGAGCAGGCGATGCGGGACGTGGGGATCGCCGATCCTGGCAAACGGCTGCACGAGTATCCGCACCGTTTGTCGGGAGGGATGCGGCAACGAGTCATGATTGCGATGGCGCTGTCGTGCCGGCCGAAATTGCTGATCGCCGATGAGCCGACGACGGCGCTGGACGTGACGATTCAGGCGCAGATTCTGGAACTGTTGAGGAAACTTCAGGAGGAGCGGGGGATGTCGGTCATGCTCATCACGCACGATCTGGGGGTGGTGGCGGAGAACGCGGATGCGGTGGCGGTGATGTATGCGAGCAAGGTGGTGGAATACGCGGGGGTGAACGATCTGTTCGATTCACCGCGGCATCCGTATACGGAGGGGCTGTTCCGGGCGATGCCGAGATTGGGGCGGGCCGGCAGGCGTCTGGAGGCGATTGCGGGAACGGTGCCGAGTCCAGAGCGGTTTCCGACGGGGTGCAAGTTCCATCCGCGATGTCCGCGGATGAACGGCGATGCGGTTTGCGCCGGGGAGGAGCCGGCGCTGCGCGAGGTGGGGGCGAAACATTGGGCGGCTTGCCATCACGTGGAGAATTTCGCCGACATGCCGGTGACGCCGCCGACGACGGATTCGCGCCGGGCGGCGGAGGTGTCGCGATGAGTACGAACGGACCGCTGGTGCAGGTGGGGGATTTGAAGGCGTATTTCCCGATCAAGCGCGGCGTGCTTTCGCGGACCGTGGGATGGATCAAGGCCGTCGATGGGGTGAGCTTCGACGTGCCGGTGGGGAAAACTTTGGGATTGGTCGGTGAAAGCGGATGCGGAAAGACCACGGTGGGTCGCGCGATCCTGCGGCTGATCCCGCCGACGAGCGGCAGCGTCAGGTACGACGGCGAAGATTTCCTGGCGTATCGGGGTGAAGCGCTGCGGCGGATGCGGCGGCGGATGCAGATTATTTTTCAGGACCCGGTGAGCAGCCTGAATCCGCGGATGAGGGTGGGGAACATCATCGGCGAGCCGATCGAGGTACACAAAATCGCGTCGGGGCAGGAGAAACGGCAGACGGTGGCGTCGCTGCTGCGGCGCGTGGGATTGGACGAGAACGACGCGGGGAAATATCCGCACGAATTTTCCGGGGGGCAGAGGCAGAGGATCGGGATCGCGCGGGCGCTGGCGCTGTCGCCGGATTTCATCGTCTGCGATGAGCCGGTGTCGGCCCTGGACGTTTCCATCCAGAGCCAGATCCTGAACCTCTTGGCCGACCTGCGGGCCGAGCGGAACATCGCGTATCTGTTCATCGCGCACAACCTGGCGGTGGTGGAGCATTTCTCGGACGAGGTGGCGGTGATGTACCTGGGCCGGATTGTCGAGAAGGCCGAGGCGAGGGAGCTGTACGCAAATCCGAAACATCCCTACACGACGGCGTTGTTGTCGGCGGCCCCGGAACCGGACCCGCGGCGAAAGCGGGACCGGATCGTGCTGGGCGGCGAGGTTCCGTCGCCGGCCGATCCACCGAGCGGGTGTCCGTTTCATCCGCGATGCCAATTGACGCGCGAAGCGGCCGCCAAGGGCGGCGATCCGAATCAGCCGATCACGTTATCACCGCGGGGAATGAACGGGGCGATCTCGCTGCGGGTGCTGGAATTCGGCGGGACGGCGGAAGTGGAAAGCGGAGGGGAAAAGTTTCGGGTGTTGAGCAAGTGCACGAGAGAGGTTCCGCCGCTGGAGGCGAAGGATGGGAAGGCGGGGCATTTGGCGGCGTGCTGGGTGACGAAATAATATCGGCGACGGATTGAAATCAGATGCACGCAGATAGAAAACGAATAACCGGGCAAACCCTGAATTTCCTGGGGCGACGGGAATTCAGAGCCGTCGCGGTTATTGGTGCAGCGACGGAGTACACTTGATGCAAATCTTATATTTCAAAACATCTGTGGGTTTCCGACGCTGGCTGGAGAAAAACCATGCGGAGTCAAATGGTATATGGTTACGCATTTGCAAAAAAGATTCGCGCGAGAAATCCGTGAGCTATGCTGAAGCGCTTGATCAGGCGCTTTGCTATGGCTGGATTGACGGTCAGAAGAAACCCTTCGACAAACTATGCTGGCTTCAGAAATTCACACCGAGACGTTCCAAAAGCGGGTGGTCAAAGATAAACACGCAGCATGTCGAGCGTCTTATAGAAGCAGGGGCAATGACCCCTGCGGGGCTGGCGGTAGTTGAAGCGGCAAAAGCCGATGGTCGATGGGAATCGGCCTATGTTTCCTCCAGGGATGCCATCCCGCCTGCAGACTTTCTGAAAGAGTTGAGCAAAAGCGAAAAAGCGGAGGCATTTTTTAAGACACTTAACAAGGCAAATGTTTATTCGATCGTTTATCGCCTTGTAACAGCAAGGAAGCCGGAGACCAGAGAGAAGCGGATGAAGATGATTCTTGCAATGATGGAGCAAGGCAAAACTTTCCACCCTTGACCTCGACGTTACTTTTGGAGACACGCACGGGGACGCAGCTAGAAAAATTCTAGCTGCGTCCCCGTGCATGTCCCCGGGAGGGACGTTCCGCCGTGGGAGGCAAAGGACGGGAAGCCGGGGCATGTGGCAGCGTGCTGGGTGACGAAATGATTTTGGGGCTGCTTTTCGGGAGAATCCCCACCGCGGCGCCGTGGGTGTTCCAAGCATCTTTCGTTTTAATTGGGATTGGCATAATCTTACCGCCCTATGATTCGGATTCTCGAACTTGGTAACCCGCAAGATTTGGCGCGCGTTGAGACGCTGTTGCACGAACTGGCTCTCGATCCCGTGGCATTGGCTTTGGGGCGGGGCGAGCGGGCGAAGCAGATCGCGGGGGTGCAGAAGATATTGGCGGACGTGGCGCAGCGCGGGGATGCGGCGGTGGTGGATAGTTGCCGACAATTCGATGATCCGGATTTCTCCGTCGAACAGATTCGCGTCACGGAAAAGGAAATGGCCGAGGCGACGGGGAGGGTGGCGAAGGATCAGTTGGCGGCGGTTCGGCGGTCGATTGCGCAGGTGAGGGAATATCAGTCGCACGTGATGCCCAAGGAGGTTCAGCCGTTGCGGAGGCCGGGGGTGGAATTGGGGATGCGGTTTACGGCGCTGGAGTCTGCGGGGCTTTATTTTCCCGGTGGGAAGGCGGCGTATCCGTCGAGTTTGATCATGCTGGCCGTGCCGGCGCAGGTGGCGGGGGTGAAACGGATCGTGGTCTGCTCGCCGCCGAGCAAATATGGGAAGATCGATCTGGTCTTGGCGGCGTGCCATGAATTGAAATTGACGGAGGTTTTTCGCGCCGGCGGGGCGGCGGCGATCGCGGCGATGGCGTTCGGGACGGCGAGCATTCCTCGGGTGGTAAAAATCGTCGGGCCGGGGAATATTTACGTGCAACTGGCCAAGCGGGCTTTGGCGGGATGCGTGGGGATCGACGGCTTTTTGGGGCCGAGCGAGATTTTGGTGATCGCGGATGAATCGGGGAGGGCGGAGTTTATCGCGGCCGATCTGCTGGCGCAGGCGGAACACGATCCGGGGAGTTGTTTCCTGTTGACGACGAGCAAGGCGCTGGCGGAGGCGGTGCGAGCAGAATTGGAGAAGCAATTGGGGTCGCTGACGCGGCGGGCGGCGGCGGAGAAGGCGCTGAAGGATCATAGCGCGATCATTGTCGGGGAGTCGATGGATGAGTTGATTGCGCTGGCGGATCGGTTCGCGGCGGAACACGTGAATTTGCAGACGCGGGATGATGGGGCGGTGCTGAAGAAGCTGAGGAACGCCGGGGCGGTGTTCGTGGGACCGTATTCGGCGGTGGCGGCGGGGGATTATGTCGCCGGACCGAGCCATTGTTTGCCGACGAATACGACCGCGCGGTTTACGAGCGGGGTGAGCGTTTATGAATTTCTCAAGCGCTCCAGCGTGGCGAAATATGAGGCGGCGGGGCTGCGGGCGGATGCGGAGGCGATTATCGCGATGGCGCAGGCGGAGCATCTAGATGGGCATGCGAAGAGCGTGGAGGTGAGGGGGAAATAGGAGGTAGACGGCGGATTATTGGAATGTGGAAACAAATGGGATTTCCCAGGGAGCAAGCTCCCAGGGCTTTGGAATGGAAAAGTGGCCCGGCTCGGGTCTTGGGAAAAATCGTGTGGGGGCGGCTTGACGGGGGGCGGGACGTAAGTAGACTATTCCGTCTTTCCCCGGTGGCCGGCATGAGTTACGGCAAACGTGGGGCAGAGTAGGAAATTCGGAAGCATGCAAGGCGATCGGATTCGAATTCGGATGGAAGCGTACGATCACCGGGCGTTGGACGCCTCGGCGCGGGAGATTGTCGACCACGCGAAGCGGACCAATGCGCGGGTTTGCGGGCCGATTCCGATTCCAACTCGGATCGAACGATATACCGTGCTGCGGAGTCCGCACATTGATAAAAAGAGCCGGGAGCAGTTCGAGATGCGCACGCATAAGCGCGTGATCGACATTTTCGAACCAACGGCCAGGACGGTAGAGGCGTTGAACCGCCTGGTTGTGCCGGCCGGTGTTTTTGTGAAGATCAAGGCCTGATTTTTTTGAATGGATATACGCCCCTGATTTAAGGGGCGTTTTTGCCGTTAAGACCGTGGGGTTCAACCAAGAACCCGTTCGCCCGGGAGGGCCGCGAGTCGTGAGTGTGGTTTTGTCTTGAAAGGTGCAGGTATGACGCCGGCGCTATTGGGAACCAAAGTCGGGATGACGCGGGTGTACGATGAGAAGGGCGCGGTAGTGCCCGTGACGGTCGTGCAGGCGGGGCCGTGTCACGTGACGCAGGTGAAGACGTTACAGAGCGACGGATACAACGCGGTGCAGCTTGGGTTTGGGGACTTGAAGGCCAAGCTGAGCCGGTTTCCGCTGATCGGTCATGCGGCCAAGGCGGGTGTTGGTCCGAAGCGGCATTTCAGGGAAATCCGGTTGGCCGAAGCGACGACATTGGCGCCGGGGGCGCAGGTGGACGTGGATTTGTTCAATGAAGTGCAATTCGTGGACGTGATCGGAACGAGCAAGGGCAAAGGGTTTGCGGGAGTGATGAAAAGGCATCACTTCGGGGGTCAGTGCAACTCGCATGGAACGGAGCGGAAGCATCGCTCGCCGGGCTCGATCGCGTCGCGCGCGACGTGGCGCGGGCAGTGCGGCAAGCCGAAGAAGGGCGTGCGCATGGCGGGGCACATGGGGATGGATCGCGTAACGACGCGGAACCATCCGCTGATGAAGGTTGATAAGGAACATCATCTGCTGCTGATCAAAGGAGCTTTGCCGGGACCGAACGGCGGGCTCCTTTTTGTCAGGAAATCAATTACCGCCAGGCTGAAGAAGGAAGAAGAAGTGGCATCATGATCGAAGTCCCCGTATTTGATCAGACCGGGCAGAAGGTGGAGAGCGTTCAGGTGGACGAAGCCAAGCTGGGCGGAACGGTGCGCCGTAACCTTCTGAAGCAGACGTTGGTGGCGTATCACGCGAACAAGCGGCAGGGGACGGTGCGGACGCTGGCGCGCGGCGAGGTGGCGGGGGCGACGCGGAAAGTGTTTCGCCAGAAGGGCACCGGAAATGCGCGGACGGGCGGAATCCGCAATCCGATCAAAAAGGGCGGCGGGCATGCCAAGCAGAAGCGGCCCAAGGACTGGCGGCAGGCCATTCCGAAGAAGGTGCGCCGGCTGGCGCGGAACAGCGCGATCCTTGCCAAGCTCCAGAGCAATGAAATCCGCGTCGTAACTGAAATCAAGCTGACGGAGCCGAAGACCAAGCTGATGGCCGAGGTTTACAAGGCGCTGGGAATCGACCGGAGCTGTTTGCTGGCGCTGAGCGGGCGGGATGAAGCGTTGGAACGGTCGGCGCGGAACCTGGATCGGACGACGGTGACGACGGTATCGCAACTGAACGCGTGGGACATTTTGAGGAATCGGACGCTGCTTTTGACCAAAGCAGGATTGGAACAGATTTTGGCATAGGCAAAGACGGCATAGGTAAGCGCATGGATTACACGAACGTCATCATCAAGCCGCTGGTCACTGAGAAGAGCACGCATTTGCAAGAGACGAGGAACGTGTATGCGTTCCAGGTGGCGCGGCTGGCGAGCAAGGGGGACATTCGCCGGGCCATTGAGGCGATCTACAACGTGAAGGTGAAGGACGTTCGGACGATGAACCGGAAGGGCAAGCCGCGGCGGACGCGCGCGAAGATGGCCAAGACAAGCGACTGGAAGCGTGCGATCGTGATGCTGGAAGAGAATTCGAGGATCGAACTGTATTAGGACGTAGCAATGGCAATCAGATATTACAATCCGACATCAGCGGGCCGGCGTGCGGGATCGGTGCTGGATTACAAGTCGGTGCTGACGAAGTTTAAGCCGGAGGCGTCGCTGGTGGTGGGGCGCATTCGCGCCAACGGTCGGAACCATCACGGGTTCATCACGGCGAAGCATCGTGGCGGCGGGAACAAGCGGCTGTATCGGATGATCGACTTCAAGCGGAACGGCAGGGACGGTGCGGCGGCAGTGGTGGAGGCAATCGAATACGATCCCAACCGCAGCGTGAACATCGCGCTGATCAAATATGAGGATGGGACCAAGGCGTATATTTTGTGTCCGAACGGGCTGAGGCCTGGGGCGAAGGTGGTGAGCGGGCCGGATTCACCGCCGGAATTGGGGAACTGTCTTCCGCTGGCGAATATTCCGACGGGGTTGGAGATACACAATATAGAGTTGAATCCGGGTCAGGGAGGGAAGCTGGTGAGGTCGGCGGGGGGCGTGGGGAGGCTGGGGGCGCGCGAAGGGGAATGGGCGGTGATAATTCTGCCGTCTGGGGAAATGCGGCGGGTGCGAAGCGCTTGCCGGGCGACCATCGGACAACTGGGGAACCTGGACTGGATCAACGTGAGCATAGGCAAGGCGGGCCGGAGCCGGCACATGGGGATTCGTCCGCACACGCGTGCCAAGGCGATGAATCCGATCGACCATCCGCTGGGCGGCGGTGAAGGCCGGAGCAACGGGGGCCGGCATCCGGTGAGCAAGACGGGTGTTCTGTCGAAGGGCGGGATCACGCGGAGCCCGAGAAAGAACAGTGAAAAGTTGATTCTGCGGCGGCGGAAGTTTGGAACGCACCAGCAGAGGCCGCAGACGGTGAATAATTGAGGAATAAGAACAAGCCGGAGCAGAAATGAGCAGAAGCGCAAAAAAAGGCCCTTACGTGGACGAGAAGCTGTTCCGGAAGGTGTCGAAGCTGAACGAGAACCGGGCGAAGCAGCCGATCAAGACGTGGGCCCGGGCGTGCACGATCATACCGGAATTCGTGGGCCATACGTTTGAGGTTCACAACGGGAACAAGTTTTTGAAGGTGTTCGTGCAGGAAGACATGGTCGGGCATAAGCTGGGCGAGTTCTCACCGACACGGATATTCAAGGGCCATAGCGGCAAGAAGGCTGCGGCGGCCGCGGCTGCGGCGGCGGGTGGAGGAACGGCGCCGGCGCCAGCACCGGCGGCGTCGTAAGCGCGGTTGGTTTTGGGAGTTGATTATGCCATTTGAAGCCAAGCATCGCTTTGCACGGATCGCGCCGCGGAAGGCCCGGTTGCTGATGAACCTGATCCGGGGACGGGACGTGGACGATGCGATTACGCTGCTTCGTTTCGCCAAGCAACGGGCCAGCGGGATGATCGAAAAGGTCGTTCGGTCGGCGGTGGCGAACGCGGCGGAGCAGGACGTTCGGTCGCGGAACGCGTTGTACGTGCGAGAGTGCTGGGTGGATCCCGGCCCGGTGATCAAGCGGTTTCAGCCGAAGGATCGAGGCAAGGCGTATTCGATTTTGAAGCGTACGAGCCATCTGGTGGTGACGCTGGATGAGCGCGCGGAGGGCAAGAAACCTCCGCGGAGGAAATGAAGGACGCGTATGGGTCAAAAGGTCAATCCAATAGGATTTCGCGTGGGCATCACCGAGGACTGGAAGAGCCGATGGTATGCGCCGAAGTCGGCGTTCGGGGATTTTCTGGTGGAGGATCAGAAGGTCCGCAAGCACATCGACAAGCGATTGAATCGACAGCCGCCGTTCGCGGCGGTGAGCGACATCCTGATCGAGCGGACGCGGGAAGAGGTGACGGTGACGCTGAAGACGGCGCGTCCGGGCTTGGTGATAGGCCCGAAGGGCGCGGAGGTGGATAAGCTGCGGGAGGAATTGGAAGACCTGATCAAGCGGAAGGTTGCGCCGATCAAGGTGATCGAGATCAAGAACCCGGATTTGAACGCGCAACTGGTGGCGGAGGCGATCGCGGAGCAGTTGAAGAAGCGGGCGAGCTTTCGGCGCGTGATGAAGATGCGGATGGATGCGACGATGCAGGCGGGGGCGAAGGGCATACGGATCAGCGTGAGCGGCCGTCTGGGTGGCGCGGAAATCGCGAGGAACGAGAAGTCGACGATCGGTTCGGTGCCGCTGACGACGCTTCAGGCGGACGTGAATTACGGGTTCGCGGTGGCGTTCACGACGTACGGGGCGATCGGGGTGAAGGTTTGGATATATCGCGGGATGTACGGCGAAGAGGTATTGGAGACGGACGTCCGGCCGGGCGGCGCCCCGCGACGAGGACGAAGGTGAGAAAGAAGCGCAAGTGGCAAGTTGTTAGTGCAAGTTGAGAAATTTCTTCCTCTTGCTTGCAACTTGCACTTGTAACTTGCACTTCCGACTTCTGCGAGGTGTTTTATGGCAATGATGCCCAAACGGGTGAAGTTTCGGAAAAGCCATCGCGGCAAGATGAAAGGGAACGCGACGCGCGGGAATACGGTGGCGTTCGGGGAATACGGTTTGCAGTCGCTGAAGGCGGCGTGGATCACGGCGCGGCAGATCGAGGCGGGGCGAGTGGCGTGCAGCCACTTTCTTCGCCGCGAGGGGCGCGTGTTCATCCGGATTTTTCCGCACAAGCCGGTGTCGGGAAAGCCGCTGGAAACGCGCATGGGCAAGGGGAAGGGCGATCCGGAATATTGGTGCGCGGTGGTGAAGCCCGGGACGATGATGTTCGAGATCACGGGGGTGGACGAGGCGACGGCCAAGCGGGCGCTGACGCGGGTGGCGCACAAGATGCCGATTGCATGCCGGTTCGTGCATCGGCGTCATGCGGTGGCCTAGCATCGAAGGCGAACTTATGAAGATGAAGGAAATTCGAGAGAAGGAGACGGGTCACGTGCAGCACGAGCTGAACGAACAGCAGAAGCATCTGTTCACGCTGCGGACGCAGTCGGTGACGGAAAAGCTGGAGGACCCGAGCCAGCTTCGTAAGGCACGAAAGGCGATCGCGCGGCTGAAGACGGTGCTGCGGCAACGAGAATTGGAAGCGGCGAAAACGGCGTCCCAGCCAGTGTCGGCCGAGACAGGGCCGGCCGAGGCGAAATAGTCAACGAGAACTCTTATGCCCGAAGCAACAACAGTCCAAGCCCCCAAACGAGCGCTGCTCCGCAAGATCCTCGGCGTAGTGGCATCGGACAAGGGTCACAAAACGATCAAGGTCGTGGTGAACTACCAGGCCCGCCATCCGAAGTACGGCAAATACCTGAAACGGCGGACGGTGCTGCACGCTCACGATGAGAAGAACGAGGCGAAGGAAGGCGACACGGTCGAGATCACCGAGTGCCGGCCGCTGAGCAAGACCAAGCACCACCGCCTATTGCGGATCGTGCAGAAAGCGCCGGAGCGCGCGGTGCAGGTCTCGGCGGAGGAAGTGATGACGGGCAAAGCGCCGGAAGAAAGGTAAGGGAAGTGCAAGTGGCAAGTTGCAAGTTGCAAGTTTTTTCCTTGCACTTGCCACTTGGAACTTGCACTGATTAGCCATGATTCAGCAACAGACATACGTAGACATCGCGGACAACACCGGGGCCCGGCAGGGGATGTGCATCAAGGTGCTGCGGGGCAGCAGCAGCAAGGGCAAGTTCAAGCGGAAGGTGGCGCATATCGGCGACGTGATAATCTGCGCGGTGAAGAAGGCGCAGCCGACGGGCGAGATCAAGCAGGGCGAAATCATCCGGTGCGTGGTGGTGAGGACGAAGCATCCGACGCGGCGAGAGGACGGCAGTTACGTGCGATTCGACCGCAATGCGGCGGTGGTGATCGACAAGGAGAACAATCCGCGGGGCACGCGAATTTTCGGCGCGGTGGCCCGCGAGCTGCGCGACAAGAACTTCATGAAGATCGTGTCGCTGGCGGCGGAAGTGGTGTGAGGAAGCATGAGGAAGCATCAAGTTGCAAGTTGCGAGTTGCGAGTGAAGACAGGAGCGGTTACTTGCAACTGGCAGGGCAAATAGGAATTGAATATGCCGCGACATATTAAAGCGGGAGACCAGGTGATGGTGATAGCCGGAGCTGACAAGGGTCAGACCGGGAAGGTTCTGCGCGTGGTGACCGGCAAACAGCGCGTGGTGGTGGAGGGGATCAACCGGGTGTGGAAGCACGTTCGGCCTTCGCAGCGGAACCCGCAGGGGGGGCGGATTCAGAAGGATGCGGCGATCCACATCAGCAACGTGATGCCGATCGATCCGACGACCGGCAAGGGTGTGCGGCTGCGGTTTGAAACGCGAGAGGGGAAGAAACATCGGATCGCGGTCGGAAGCGGGACGGATTTGGGAACGGTGGGAAAGAAGTGAAGGTTTAGCCATAGAGTTGGATATGTCTGAAGAGAAACAGGACAAGAAGAAGCAGCAGAAGGGCCCCAAGGCCGAAGGCGGCGGCAAGCAGGAAGGCGGCGGCAAGCACGAAGGCCAGAAGCATGAGGGCCAGGCGAAGGGTCCGCGTCCGGAAGGGGGCGGGAAGGGGGGCGGGAAGAAGGAGAGGAAACCTAAGGGTGCGGCGCCCCAGACGGAGGTTGAGGAGAGCGGTCCGCAGGAGCCGGCGCCGCCGCCGCGATTGCTCATCCATTTTCGGGAGAAGGTGGTTCCGGAGCTTCTGCAGAAGTTCGGATACAAGAACTCGCTGGCGGTGCCGCGGCTGGACAAGATCGTGATCTCGATGGGGGTTGGCAAGCTGGCGACGGCGGGAGAAAAAGCGAAGGTGGAGCAGGCGGAGAAGGAGCTGGGGATCATCGCCGGGCAGAAGCCGGTGCGGTGCAAGGCGAAAAAGAGCGTGGCGAACTTCAAGGTCCGGGAGGGTCAGGAGACGGGTTTGAAGGTGACGTTGCGCGGGAGCCGGATGTACGAGTTCCTGGATCGGATGATTACGCTGGCGATCCCGCGAGTTCGGGACTTCCGGGGTTTTTCGGCGGACGGATTCGACCGGGCGGGGAACTACAACTTCGGGTTCACGGAACAGACGGTTTTTCCGGAAGTGAACGCGGCGGAAGTGCAGTTTCAGCAGGGGATGAACGTGACGATGGTGACGACGGCGCCGAATCCGGAGCAGGGCCGGGAGTTGCTGAAGCAATTCGGGTTTCCGTTCCGGACGGAGGAGAAATCCGGGAAGCAGGGGAATTAGATTTTGGATTTTTTGGATTTTTGGACAGGGATTTTTATGGCGACGACGGCCTGGGTAATGAAGCAGAAGCGGCGTGAAGCGCTGGTGAAGAAATACGCGGAGCTTCGGTGGCAGTTGAAGAAGCAGAAGAATTACGCGGCGTTGGCGAGGTTACCGCGGGATTCGAGCCCGACGCGTTCTCGGAACCGGTGTCAACTGACGGGCCGATCGCGCGGCGTGCTGAGGAAGTTCAAGGTCTCGCGGATCATGCTGCGGGAATTGGCGCTGGCGGGAAAGATTCCCGGGCTGAAGAAGGCGAGTTGGTAATGATCGGCACTCAATCAGGAAAAGAAAAGCGATGAACAATCAAGACCCCATCGCGGACATGCTGACGCGGATTCGCAACGCCAACCGTGTCGGACGGCGGATGGTCCTCGTACCGCTGAGCAAAATCTGCAACGGCATTGCGCAGGTGCTCAAGGACGAAGGATACATCGAGCAATTCGACGTGATCGAGGATGGCAGGCAGGGCCAGATTCGGCTGAAGCTGAAATACTCGATGAGCGGCGAGAAAGTGATTCACGAGCTGGACCGGCAATCGAAACCGGGCCGGCGGGTTTACCGCGGCGTGGACGACCTGCCGAAGGTGCTGAACGGCATGGGCATCGCGGTCGTGAGCACCAGCAAGGGCGTCATGAGCGACCGGAAGGCGCGGGAACAGAACGTCGGCGGCGAGTTGTTGTGCACGGTTAGTTGAAGAAAGGAAGTTGCAAGTGGCAAGTGGCAAGTTGCAAGTAAATACAAAGCATTTGAATTTACTTGCAACTTGCAACTTGAAACTTGCCACTAATTAACATGAGTCGCATTGGAAAAAAACCTGTTCCCATCGGCGCCGCCAAGGTTACGGTGCAGGAGCAACTGGTGCGCGTGGAGGGGCCGAAGGGAAAGCTGGAGCAACAAGTGCATCCGACGATCAAGGTGACGTTGGATTCGGCGAAGAAGGAACTGGTGGTGACGCGGCCGGACGATGAACGGCAAAGCAAGGCGTTGCACGGTCTGACGCGGGCGTTGCTGGCGAACATGGTGGAGGGGGTCACCAATGGGTACAAAAAGTCGCTGGAAGTGCAGGGGGTGGGATACAAGGCGGAGATAAAAGGGCCGAGCCTGGTGTTGTCGGTCGGATACGCCAATACGATCAGCGTGCCGATCCCGACGGGCGTGGCGGTGAAAGTGGAGGGTGCGAAGGTTCACGTGACGGGGCCGGACAAGCAACTGGTGGGCCAGTTTGCCAGCGACGTTCGGCGCGTTCGCAAGCCGGAGCCGTACAAGGGCAAGGGCATTCGTTACGAGGGCGAAGTGGTGAAGATCAAGCCGGGCAAGGCGTTCGCCGGCGCCGGCGCGGCCGCGAAGTAGAGGATCGGACGATGGCTGATAAGAACAAGAAAAAGCAGGTGCGTCTAAATCGGCGGAAATGGTCGATCCGTTCGCGCTTGTTCGGGACGGCGGAACGTCCGCGGCTGAGCGTGTTCCGGAGCGACAAGCACATTTACGCGCAGATCATCAATGATTATGCGGGTCAGACGCTGGTGTCGGCATCGAGCGTGAGCGCCGAGGATCGCGGCGTCGAGTTGAAGAACGGCGGGAACGTGGCGGCGGCGAAGAAGGTGGGGCTTACCATCGCGGTCAAGGCGAAGGAGAAGGGGATCGCGGCGGTTTGCTTCGACCGAGGCGGACGGCGGTATCATGGAAGGATCAAGGCGCTGGCGGATGCGGCGCGCGAGGGGGGATTGAAGTTTTAGGTTTTAGTTTTGAGTCGTGCAGTTTCCCACGGAGCAAGCTCCGCGGGCTTTGGCGATAGAGCGAGCGAAATATGGCTGAGCAAGAACAGCAAGGTGAGAATCAGCAGTCGGCGGCGAAGGCGGTGGAAGGCATTGGCTCCACTCCGGAAGCGGCGCCAGCGCCGGAAGCACATGCGGCGGCGGCAGCGCCGGTGGCTCCGCGCGAGCAATCGCGCGGGTCGGGGCAACGGGAGGGGCGACGGGGTCGGCAGGAGGGCGGCAGGGGACGCGGCGGCGGGCGCGACCGCGGCGGCGATGAGAGCGGGATCGAATCGTCGGTCGTTCGCATTTACCGATGCTCGAAGGTGGTCAAGGGCGGGCGCACGTTCAGCTTCGGGGCACTGGTGGTGGCGGGCGATCGCAAAGGGAACGTGGGGATCGGTTACGGCAAGGCGAACGAAGTGCCGCCGGCCGTTGAAAAGGCGACCAAGGACGCGCGGAAGCAGATGTTCAAAGTGAACCTGAAGGGAACGACGATTCCACACACGGCGAAGGGGACAAGCGGGGCGAGCACGGTGGTGCTGGTGCCGGCTCGGCCGGGCACGGGCGTGACGGCGGGCAAGAGCGTGCGGCCGTGCGTGGAGTTGGTGGGGATCACGGATATTCTGACCAAGGCGTACGGGTCAACAAGCCCGAAGAATCTGGTGAAGGCGACGATAGCCGCGCTGAAACAGCTTCAGAACCGGGAACAGGTGGAGCAGACACGAGGCGTGAAGCTGGAGAAGGGTGCGGGCGAATTGGTATCGGCATGAGGTTCGAGGAAAGGCGCGGCTGCCGGGCTTTTTTGAGGCAGGAAATTATGAGCATGATTCATGACATCACGACCGGGGCGCCGCGGAACACGCTTCGCACGCGGAAGGGCCGGGGCGAGAGCAGCGGTCACGGCAAGACTTCGGGCCGGGGCACGAAGGGCGCCAAGGCTCGCGTGGGAACGTACATCAAGCGTGGGCACGAGGGCGGGCAGACGCCGATTTTCCGGCGATTTCCCAAGCGTGGATTCAGCAACTACGATTTTGCGCGGCGATTTCACATCGTAAATTTATCGGACTTGAACGAGTTCAAGGACGGGAGCGTGGTGGATTCGGCGGTGTTGCGGGAGGCGGGGCTGGTGCCGAACAGTTCCCAGCCGGTGAAAATCCTGGGCGAGGGCGAATTGAGCAAGAAGCTGACGGTGCAGGTGGGGTGGTACAGCAAGGCGGCGCATGCCAAGATCGTGGCGGCGGGCGGCGCGGCGCAAAACATCAAGGGGGAGACGTTTGAATTCCCCAAGCCAAAGAAGAAGTTTGTTCCACGGGAGCCGGTGAAGAAGAAGGCGGTGACGGAGGAGGCGGGCGAAGCGAAACCGGAAGCCGCCAAAGCGAAACCGGAGGCGCCAAAGGCCGAGCCGGTCGAGCAACCGGCCAAGCCGGCGGCGGAATAGCCCGGCGCATGGTTTTTCCGAGTGGACGGTGAAGCATGATCAAGTCGTTTTTGAACATCTTCAGGGTGCCGGAGTTGCGGAACAAGGTTTTGTTCACGTTTTTCATGCTGCTGATTTACCGGATCGGATTCTGGGTTCCGCTGCCGGGCGTGGATCAGGCGAGGATGCAGGAGATCGAGAAGAACCAGGACGACACGAGCGCGGCGGGCCGGATGGCGAGCTACGTGTCGATTTTTTCGGGGGGAAGCCTGACGCAGAGTTCGATCTTCAGCCTGGGGATCATGCCGTACATTTCGTCGTCGATCATTTTCCAGTTGCTGGGGACGGTGGTTCCGGCGCTGGAGAAATTGCAGAAGGAAGGTGAGACGGGCAGGAAGAAGATTCAGGAATGGAGCCGATACGCGACGGTTCCATTGTGCATGATCCAGGCGGTGATGCTGCTGGCGTATATGCAGCAGGGTCCGAGCGGACGGCCGATGGTGATGCCATTGTTCCAGCGGCACTATGCGAGCGTATTCTGGTTCATGGGGCTGCTGTCGCTGACGGCGGGGAGCATCTTTTTAATGTGGCTGGGGGAGCAGATTGACGAATATGGGCTGGGGAACGGGGTGAGCTTGGTGATTCTGGCGGGGATCGTGGCCCGGATGCCGGGCGCGGTCGCCGAGCTGGCGCGACAGACCACGCTGACGGGGCAGGCGAGCGGCGTGCGGCAGATCACGCCGGGTAAAATCATCTTCCTGGTGGCGTGCTTTGTGTTTGTGGTGGCGGGATCGATCCTGATCACGCAGGCGCAGCGTAGGATCACGATTCAGCAGGCCAAGCAGACGCGTGGCCGGCGGATTTACGGCGGCCAGCGGCAGTATCTGCCGCTGCGCGTGAATCACGGCGGCGTGATGCCGATCATTTTCGCCCAGTCGCTGATGCTGTTTCCGAGCATGATTCTGGCCTACGTTGCCAGGACCTGGTTTCAAACCGGCGGACTCCACAACTTTCTCATGTGGCTGAACAATGAATTTTCCCGAGGGAGATTCATTTACCTGGTGACGGAAGCGGCGATGATTTATTTCTTCGCGTACTTCTGGACTACGGTGCAGTTTCAGCCGAAGGAAATGGCCAATCAGCTTCGAGACTATGGGAGCTTTATTCCGGGTCTTCGTCCCGGTAAGCGCACGGCCGATTATCTGGAAAAGGTGATGATGCGGATAACGTACGTGGGCGCGGCATTTTTGTGCATCATCGCGGTGGTGCCGGTAATGGTGACGACGAGCATGGGAATCGACGCGCGGATATCGGCGTTCCTGGGCGGCACGGGCTTGCTGATCGTGGTGAGCGTCGCACTGGACATGATCCAGCGGATCGAAGCGAATCTGCTGATGCGGAATTACAGCGGCTTCCTCGGCGGCACCGGCAGCAAAGGAAAGAGGATCAAGGGGAGACAGTATTAGGTGAAATTCGGAACTCGAAATTCGAATGACGAATCAAATTCAAAATTCAAAATTCGAAACAAGGGCCGCTTCGTCATGCGGATTTCGAATTTGATTCGTCATTCGGATTTCGTACTCGCCATGCCGATCATCATCAAAAGCCGGTTTGAAATTGAGCGCATGCGGCGTGCGGGGCATCTGGGTTGGGAGATTCTGGCCAAGATGCGTCAAGCCGCGACGCCGGGGGTCAGCACGCAATCGCTGGACGATCTGGCGCGGAGGGAGTTGGAAAGGGCGGGGGCGAAAGCGCTGTCGAAGAATTTTCCGACGTATCGGCCGAACGAGGGGTTTCCCGGGCATACGTGCATCAGCATCAACGAGGAAGTGGTGCATGGGGTACCGGGGTCGCGGACGCTGAAGGAGGGGGACGTCGTCACGTTGGATTTGGCGTTGTCGCTGGATGGGTATTGCGCGGATACGGCGACGACGGTGGGAGTGGGAAAAATAAGCCCCGCGTTGCAGCGGCTGCTGGACGTGACCAGCGAATCGCTGGATTTGGCGCTGACGAACATGCGGCCGGGGCGGCGCTGGTCGGACATCGCGCGGCTGATCCAGCATTTCGTGGAGAAGAACCGGTACAACGTGGTTCGGGAATTCGTCGGGCATGGCATTGGGCGGGGCATGCACGAGGACCCGAAAGTGCCGAATTTCGTGACGGCGGAGCAGTTGAGCGGGGATTTTGTGCTGCGGCGGGGAATGACGCTGGCGGTCGAGCCGATGGTCGTGGCGGGGCGGCGGGACGTGGACCTTTACCGGGATGGGTGGACGGTATTCACGGTGGACCGGATGCCGGCGGCGCATTTCGAGCATACGGTGGCGGTTACGGATACGGGGGTGGACGTGCTAACGGATGGGCGGATGCCGGTGGAAATCGCCCCGATCGCGGCGGCGCCGACGGGGACGTGAGAGGAAGTGCAAGTGGCAAGTTGTTTGTGCAAGTTGAGGAGTGTGTCTGGTATTGCTTGCAATAGGGGGAGCTTGGCGGGCGAATAGACGTTCGAGCCCCGCCCCAACCCTCCCCCGGAGTACCAGGGGAGGGGGAAATTCAGGCGCCGACGGACGTAGGGGGGGAACTTGAGGGAATGTCAACGTTGTGCTATGATAAACGATTCGACGATTGCAAGGCTGGAGACGGCAATATGAAAGTTCGGGCGAGCGTGAGACGGATTTGTGAGAACTGCAAGATCGTGCGCCGCAAGGGCGTGGTGCGCGTGATTTGCAAGAACACGAAACACAAGCAGAGGCAGGGATAAAATTATGCCGCGTATTTCGGGCGTGGACATTCCACCGGACAAGCCGATCTGGGTCAGCTTGACGTATTTGTACGGGATCGGGCGGAGCAACAGCCGGGTGATCTTGCGTGAGGCGGGGATCGAACCGAATCGCCGCGCCAAGGAGTTGAGCGAAGAGGAATTGGCGAAGATCATCGGGATCATCGACCGGGATTACCTTGTGGAAGGGGGCTTGAGGCGCGTGATGACGCAGAACATCGCGCGTTTGCGCGACATCGGGAGCTATCGGGGCAGCCGGCATCGCCGGAGCCTGCCGGTGCGCGGGCAGCGGACGCGCTCGAATGCGCGGACGCGCAAAGGCCCGCGCAAGACGGTCGCCGGGAAGAAGGGCGTGAAGGAGCTGAGCAAGTAGTCATTGGTCATTAGCAGAAACCATCTTTTACAAATGACAAATGACCAATGACGATTCGGAGCATTCATGAGCGAGCAAGCAAAACCGCAGACGGGCGCGAAGGCCGGAGCGAAGAAAAAGAAAATTCGCAAGGGCGTGACGCGTGGGATCGCCCATATCAAGGCGACGTTTAATAACACGATCGTGACGATAACGGATCCGAATGGGGAGACGATCGCGTGGGCGTCGGCGGGGAAGGGCGGGTTCTTCAAGGGAGCGCGGAAGAGCACGCCGTACGCGGCGGGCCGGGCGGCGGAGAACGCGGCGCAAGTCGCGAAGAAGGCGGGGATGATGGAAATCGAAGTGAAGGTGAAGGGCCCCGGCGCCGGGCGGGAGCAGGCGATTTTGAACCTTCAGAACGCGGGATTGAAGATCATGGGCATCGAGGACGTGACGCCGCTGCCGCACAACGGCTGCCGGCCGCCGAAGAAGCGGCGAGTGTGACGTTGGGCGGGCGTGACGTTTTGCGATAGTAAAGCGGCAGATTTCAGAAGCGAATTTCTAGAGACGAAGAGACATTCAAGCATTCCATCGGCGAGGCGGAAGACAGATGGCCCCTAACGGTTGGGGCGGTAAACTTCAGCGATCCGGTGGGACGCGCAGATCCAGGAGAACCTTTTATGAGAATGCGTTGGCGCGGTTTAGAGTTGCCGTCGCGCGTGGTTCGCGACGAGCAGGTTTCGACGGACACGTACGGGAAATTCGTTGCCGAGCCGTTTGAGCGCGGATTCGGCACGACGGTGGGCAACAGCCTGCGGCGCATTTTGCTTTCGTCGTTGGAGGGTGCGGCGGTGACGCACATCCGGCTGAAGGGGGCGGAACACGAGTTTTCCAGCCTCCCCGGGGTGATGGAGGACGTGACCGACATCATTCTCAACATCAAAAGCCTGATCGTGAAGCTCGACAGCGACGAGGACAAGGAGATGAAGCTGGCGTTGAGCAAGGCCGGCCCGGTGACGGCGGGCATGATCGAGGCCGACCCGGCGATCACCGTGGTGAACAAGGATCACGTGATCGCGACGCTGACGGAGGACGTTTCGTTTGACATGTCGCTGACGGTCTCCAAGGGCCGCGGGTACATCACCGCCGCGGAGAACATCGCGGACGTGGAAGAGCAGGAGATCGGGCTGATCGCGGTGGACAGCATTTACTCGCCCGTGACTCGAGTGCGTTACAGCACGGAGGACGCGCGGGTGGGTCAAAAGACGGACTACGACCGGCTGATTCTGGAGATCTGGACGAACGGAACGATCACGCCGGAGATGGCGCTGGTGGAAGCCAGCAAGATTCTCCGCAAGCATCTGAACCCGTTCGTGCAATACTTCGAATTGGGGACGGAGACGGCGAACGACGACGCGGTGGCGGCGTTGCGGGATGCGACGAAGGCGATGATCGATCCGGACCTTCAGCAGAAGCTGAGCATGACGATCCAGGAGTTGGATTTGTCGGTTCGGGCGAACAACTGCCTGGAATCGGCGAAGATAGCGACGGTTCGCGACCTGGTGAAAAAGGCGGACGCGGATTTGCTGAAGGTCCGGAGCTTCGGCAAGACGAGTTTGCGCGAAGTGAAGCGGAAGCTGGCTGATTTGGGACTGAGTCTGGGCATGGACCTGGACGCGACACCGCAGGCGGCGGCGACGATGCCGGACGACGAGGAAAGCGCCGAGGAAGCCGGTCATGAGCCGCAGACAAGCGGCGCCGCGGATACCTCCGCCAGCGAATAGACTTCGCGTGCGAACGGAATTCGCGAGCGAATGAAAGTGGGAATGGAAAATGAGTAGTCATCGGATATTCGGCCGGCAGCTCAGCCGGGACAGCGAGCATCGCAAATCGCTTCGGCGGAACCTGGTGCAGAGCCTTTTCGAGCATGGGAAGGTTCGCACGACGATGCCGAAGGCGAAGGAAGTCAGGGCGATGGCGGAGAAGCTGATCACGCTGGCGCGGCGGAACACGCTGGTGGCGAGGCGGCGGGTGATTTCGATCCTGAACGATCGGCGGCTGACGGACGAGGAACAGGAATTCACGGGCAAGACGGTGGTTCAAAAGCTGTTCGACGAGATCGCCCCGAAATTCGCGGATCGACCTGGGGGATATACGCGGATCATCAAATTGAGCGATTTTCGGATCGGGGACGGCGGCAGCCTGGTGCTGTTGCAACTGCTGACCGAAGAGAACGTTCCGCGCGGGACGATCCGGCGGAGCGCGGGGCTTCGGCGAAAGCGGAACGAGCGGCGGCGGCGGTTCGCGGCACAGGTGCTGAAGAAGACCAAGGCTGATTCGGCTCCGGAGGAGGAAAAGCCCGCGGAAGCGAAATCTTCGCCGGCCGAAGGGTAGTGCCCCGCATTTCGGCGGATTGGGCTTGCGGCGACGGTTTTCGGGATTCAAGCGGGTATCACCGTGGCAATTGCATTTTGTTTAGCCGCCAGGGTTGCCGGGCGATGGGAACTATAGTTGCCTTGATTTGGGGTCAGAAACGACGCACAAGTGCGGCCGGTAAACAGAATGCGCCTTCCGTCGTGGTATTCCGCCATTGACACAAATTTGGTCAATGCTCTACAATCGCGCTGCCGTTGGGTTTGAAGGGACGACGGAAAAAGGGAATCCCCTTCGCAAATCCCTATGCTGGATCGCATCTCTGACGATTTGGTGGTTTTGGTTTACATCTCCGTATTGGCGATTGTGGCGCTGTACGGATTTCACCGCTACCTCCTGGTTTATCTCTATCTGAAACACCGGCACGATCATTACCAGCCGAAGGGCCAGTTCAACGAGCTGCCGCGGGTGACGGTGCAGTTGCCGATGTACAACGAGCGGGAGGTTGCCGAGCGGATCATCGACGCGACGTGCCGGATCGACTATCCGCTGGAGAAATTCGAGATTCAGGTGCTGGATGACAGCACGGACGATTCGGCGCGGATAGCGCGTGAGGCGTGCGACAAGTGGGTTGCCAAGGGGTATCCGGTGAAGTACGTCCACCGGGAGGACCGCAAGGGTTATAAGGCGGGCGCGCTTGCGGAGGGGCTGCCGAAGGCTACGGGGGAATTCATCGCGATATTCGACGCGGATTTCGTGCCGCCGCGCGACATGCTTTACAACGTGCTGGATTACTTCACGGATGAGAAGGTGGGGATGGTGCAGGTGAGGTGGGACCATCTCAACCGGGATGCGTCGCTGTTGACGAAGAGCCAGGCGATATTCCTGGACGGGCATTTCGTGATCGAGCACACGGCGCGGAACCGTAGCGGCAGGTTCATGCACTTCAACGGGACGGCGGGGGTCTGGCGAAGGAAGACGATCGACGACGCCGGGGGCTGGGAACACGATACGCTGACGGAAGACCTGGACCTGAGCTATCGGGCGCAGATGAAGGGTTGGCAGTTTGTCTATCTTCCGCAGTTCTGCGCCCCGGCCGAGTTGCCGCCGGAGATGATCGGATTCAAGCAACAGGCGCATCGGTGGACCAAGGGAAGCGTTCAGACGGCGATCAAGCTGCTGCCGCGGGTATTGCGTTCCAAGCACCTGCCATGGCGCGTCAAGACGGAGGCGTTCTTTCATCTGACGAACACGATCGTGTACGTGATGATGGTGGTGTTGACGGTGCTGATGTACCCGGCGTTCCTGAGCTTTTACAGCCCGCTGAGGGAGCATCATACGTGGGGCCAATACCTCTTCAGCGTCAGTTTGTTCATTCTGGCGACATGCTCTGCGAGCACGTTCTTCATCTTCGGGCAGCGTGAGTTGCTCGGGCGCGTGGCGGGGTGGAAGGCGCTGTTGTACATGCCGATGCTGATGGCGCTGGGGGTGGGCGTGAGCTTGAATAACTGCAAGGCGGTTCTGGAGGCGATCTGGGGCGCGATTCGCCGCAAGCCCAGCGAGTTCGTCCGGACCCAGAAATACGGGGTGACGGGGATCGCCAAGCGCACCTGGCAGAGCGCGGGGGTGTGGACGCTGCGCAGGCTGAGTTTGCCGATCGTCGAGATCGCGTTCGGGTGTTACATGTCATGCTGGATCCTCATCAGCCTGCGATATCAATTTTGCCTGCAGGCGGTGCCGTTCTTGACGATTTTCGCCGGGGGATATTTTTACGTTGGATTCAATAGTCTTTACGTGTTGCACCGAATGGCGCGGGAGTCCAAGGAAGTCGAAACTGCGCCGGTTGAGACGATTGAGCCGGTTTCCACCTGATCATGCCGCTGGAATTGCCACACACCGCCGGTTGCCTGGTGTGCGGGCCGGGCAATGCCAAGGGATTGCGCCTGCATTTACACGTTGACCCCCAGACGGGAATCGTGCAGACGCGGTTCGCGCCGGGGGTGGAGCACATTGGATTCGAGGGGATGGCGCACGGGGGGGTGGTGGCGATGGTTTTTGATGAGGCGATGGTCTGGGCGGCGTCGTGGTCGGGCAAGCGGTTTTGCGTCTGCGGGGAGATGACCGTGCGGTTCAGGCGGAAGGCGCCGGTGGGCCACGAACTGATATTCAGAGCCCGCGTGGAATCCAGCCGCGCCAAGCTCATCGCCACGTCGGCCGAGGCGGTGGATGCACACGGCACGATCGTCGGGGCGGCGAGCGGGAAATACGTGCCGATTTCGCGGGAAGAGAATGCGGCATTCGTGCGGACGTTCGTGAGCGATGCGGCGACGGCGGCGGCGGCGGAAATGATGCGGGGCGAAAGCTGACGCGGGGGCATACACCGCGGCTTGGAGGCGGCAATGTCACGGTTTTACCTGATTGTGGGCGAAGTCCTGTTCGTCGGGATTCTATGCGTGGTGGCCGTAGCGCTCTTTCGGCAGCGTCCGCCGCTCGGCGATGCGGTGCGCACCGACGTGAAGCTGTCTGATTCCCGCGCCCAGGTTTATCTCCAGCGTGACGCGGGGGGCAGCTACCAATACTTCATCTGGCATCCCGGCGGCACGACCGAGAAGGTGAGCTTCGAGCAAGTGACCGACCGGATTTACCAATCGGGCAAAGGCGGCGGCATGGCATCCGTCCTGGGGGCGAATTCCACGACGGTCATGTTCTGGCTGGGACTGGGCTTGTTCGGGCAATTGCTGTTCACCGGCCGGATGGTCGTGCAATGGATTGCCAGCGAGCGCAAGGGAACCAGCATCGTGCCGCCGATGTTCTGGTGGATGAGCCTCGTCGGCTCGCTGTTGCTGCTGGCGTACTTTCTGTGGCGGCGCGATCCGATCGGATTGCTGGGCCAAGCGTTTGGGTCGTTCGTCTATTTGCGGAACATCATCTGGATATTGGAGGGGAAGCGCCTGGGTCCGGTGGCGGCACAAACGGCGGAGCCACTGACGCCAGCTTGAGACGACAGCGGCGCCGGTTGGCGGGGCGATCTTGAAGATCGTCCCAACCTAAAAGGTCTTTCCATCCGAATCCTTCTCACTCGGCCGCGACGTGGGCGCCTTTTTCCGCGACCGAGCGGCGCATCAGTAGGACAAGGAAAACCATAGCCCCCGCCACCGCCGCCGAGAACCAGAACACGTCAAAGTAAGCCAGCGAAAGGGCCTGCTGGTTGCGCGCCAGTTCCAACGCCTGCAATGTTAATCGCCTAGACAAGGGCGCATCGCCGGTATGTTGCAGGAAAAAGGATTGGCCCTGCGTAAATAGTTCACGGACAGCGGGGTTCAGCACGTCGAGTTTTTCATTGAGCCGTAGCGTATGGAACTGTTCGCGACGTTCCAGAATGGTCTGGGCGACGGAGGTTCCGACGCTTCCGCCCTCATTACGGAGGAGGGCGAGCAATCCCACCGCCGCGCCGCGCAGCTCCCTGGGAATGTGCAAAAATGCCGCCACGTTCAACGGGGCAAAGAGCATCGACAAGCCGGCAATCACGACGACGCGCGGCCAGACGACTTGCCAGGGGCTGATATCCAGATTCTGCCGCGACATCCAGAAATTCCCAATCATCAATGTCAGGAGTCCCGCGGCCATCGGATACCGGGCATCGACGCCCCGCATCAGCAGCGAGCCGACGATGAGCAGCGTGAGGATGGCGCCTATCCCCGCGGGTGAAAGGACCAATCCCGACGTGGTCGCGTCGTAGCCGAACAGCGACTGCAACAATGCCGGAAGGGTCGTCGTGTTTGCATAGAGCACCGCGAACGCGCAGAAAATGATGATGCTGCAGGAGCGAAAATTTCTGTCGGCGAGCGTGCGAAAATTGATCAGAGGATTGGCAATCCGCATCTCCCGATAGATCAGGCTTGAAATGCCGAGCAAGAAAACGATCAGAAGCGTCTGCACGCGGAAGAACGGATCGCCCAGCCAGTCCCATTCCTGACCCTTGCTCAGCATGATCTCCCAGCAGACCATGCTCACGCTCAGCAGGCACAGGCCCGGCGTGTCGAAGCGCTGGCGGCTTCCGCGTAATTTGGATCGCGCGGCCTTGAGATAATCCGGATCCGAGACCAGAGCGCCGCATAACAGCAGAGCGAGCAATCCGACGGGCACATTCAGATAAAAGATCCATTGCCAGCCATAGTTATCGGTGATGAAACCTCCAAGCGTCGGGCCGACGACCGGGGCGAGCAGTGCCGCGATTCCGAAGACGGTCATCGCGCCGCCTTGCCTCTCGGGTGGAAATGCGTCGAGCAGAATGCCCTGACTCGACGGCTGCAATCCGCCTCCGGCCAACCCCTGGAGGATGCGGAATGCGATCAGTGCATTCAAACTGGTGGCCATCCCGCACAATGCCGACGCGATAGTGAACAGGGCGATGGACAAGAGGAAATAATTCCGCCGACCGAGCCGAGTGCCCAGATATCCGGATATCGGAAGAATAATCGCGTTGGCGGCGAGATAGCTGGTGATGACCCACTCACTGTCCGTGACCGGCGCCGAGAGCCCGCCGGCGATATAGCGCAACGCCACGTTGGCGATCGTCGTATCCAGAACTTCCATGAAGGTGGGTATGACAACCGCGATGGCCACCAGGCGGGGATCGATCGTCCTCTGCCGCAACAGGGGAAATCCGATCGCGTCAGCCGTCACGGCGTCTCCGGTTCGGTCGTTGGCGCAGTTGTCGGCAAGTAGGGTTGCAGCACCTTGCCCGCATCGGGTCCGGTTGGCTCCTCGTTCACATGTACATAGGGCATAACGGACAAACCAATGAATAAGGGCATCTTGTCCGGGTCGTAATCCAGCAGGTCGATTCGCACGGGCAGCCGCTGCACGACCTTCACGAAATTCCCCGTTGCGTTCTCGGCCGGAAGCAGCGCCAGCGTCGAACCGGTCCCCATGGTGAAACCGGAGATGCGCCCCTTGAAATGCTGGCGGCTGCCGTACATGTCCAAATCCAAATCCGCCGATTGGCCGATTCGCAAACTCGCAAGCTGCGTTTCCTTGAAATTGGCATCCACCCAGATATCGGTGAGCGACCGCACCGCCATGACGCTTTGCCCGGCGATCACATTGTTCCCGGGGTTGACATCTCGCCGGGTGACGACGCCGTCGATCTCCGCCACCACGTCGCAATAGCGCAAATTCAGCGTCGCTTGATCGAGATTGCGCCGTGCCTGGGCCAATTTGGCCTCGGCCTGTTTGACCGCGGGCGCGTCAATGAGGAGTTTGGCGTAGATGCGATCAATATCCCCCTGCGGATCGCGCTTGTAGAAATCGGTGACCATCTGCCTGGGCGTCTTGTTGAACGAATCGGTCACCCCGACCTGCGAAGCCGCCTGGATCAAGGCGGCCTGCGCTTGCCGTACCGAGGAGAAGGTTTGATCCAGGTCGGGAGGCACCTGTGTGAGGTCGCCGCCTTTTTCGGGTTTGGGAGGAAGACCAAGCGCGACGCGAACCTGGTAGACGCCCTGCAACGCCTCCTCAACCTGCGCCTGGGCCACCAGACGGGCTTCCACGCGAGTGTCGAAATCCTCCTGGGCAACTGCGCCGGATTTCAGCAGCGGCACCGCTCGATTGTAATCGGCCTCCGCTTTGGCTAATTCCGCCTTGCGCGATTGCAGGGCGGCCACCTTCGATCGCAACTCGGCGATCTGATTGTCCACATCCTCAATGGCCCGTTCGAGGCTGAACCTCAAGCTGCGCATCAGCCCCTCGACCCCGCGCGTCTGTGCGTACGCGGCGACCAGATCGGCCTGCGCGGCGGCGACCGCGGCCTGGGCGATGTCGACCTGCACCTGGTACGGCTCCTTGTCGAGCTGCACCAGCAAGTCGCCCTTGTGCACCCGATTGTTGTCATCGACCAGAACGAGCATGACCTGGCCGGGCACGCGCGGCGCAACGAACGTAACGTGTCCGTTCACGTACGCGTCATCGGTTGAAACCGTGTTGAGTGCGAAGACAACCCAGCGGACGCCGGCAATCAACGCGAAGATGGCAACTGCTCCACCGACGGCCCAGAGGAGCCACCGCCGCCCGGCGCCCCGGTGATCTTTGACGGTCGTTGCCGGTATCGCACGTGCAGGCCCAGCCCCGTCACCGGCGGATGTCGACGTCGCCTCAATCGGCGCCTGAACCGCCTCTGCCTTGGACTCCGCCGGCCCTGCATCCACGCTCATGGCTTGATGGCTTCTATCCGTCATCGCGATCCTCGGTCAGGTCGCGTTGGGCGTCAACGCGATCGGGCGGCGCGGCGGGCCGTTGATCATCTCCATATTAGGCACACAACATCGGGTCGGCTTCGCTTTGCGAAAGATGATTGGCGTAAAGATCACTTTCAGTTCAGGCTGTTGCCTGCCGGTCCCCGGGGATGGCATGGGCGCGGTCGAGGGTCAAATCGGATAGGACTTCATTTTTGCCTCTGGGCGGAGTGTTTTTCCCTGCGTCCCCAGCGAAGAGGATGGGAGCCGCCGAACTCAATGATGTTCTGATCGTCCGGGCGCTGGGAGGCGGGCTGGAACCTTGGCTTTCGGCGGGGTGGAAGAAGATTGATTCCATGATCCCGGAGCCACGGCCGTACGCTACGCCGGACCCTGGGCAGAACCCTCACCACCGCGTTGATCGCCAGGAGCGTAAGCCAGGTGAAGACCCACGCGCCCAGGATCGTGACGGAATAAATGGCGCACAGGCGCAATAGGGTCATCTGTAATGGATGGACGATGGGATGGCGCTGAAAAGCCAGGAACCAGACGAAGGCCGGCGGCAGCAAAAGGGATCCGGCCAATCGCCACATCCGGGCCTTGCGGGTGTAGAGGTTGATCGAAATGCCGCGGAGGGCGCCGCTGGTCAGCCGGCGCTTGCCCGGCAAAGAAATCATGGCGAAGCCGATGATGAACATCGGCGTGCCGATGGGGATGGGGAAGAAGCTGCCCAAAACCAGGGCGGAGAGCATCAGGAGCCAACCGATGACGTTTTTGATGATGACGCCGGGATAGCGCGCGAATAACGACCTGGCCTGCGGCGCTGTTTCGGCGGGCTTTGGCGTTGGGTCTTGGCTGGACATTCGGGATTTTCCGGGTGGCGGTGGCGAAGCCTACCGGGCGGAGGCGAAGCCTACCGGGCGGAGGCGAAGCCTACCGCGTGTTTACGCGGAAGAGGATTGCGGCTCGTGCATGCGCTGGCGCAACGTGTCCATGATGTCGCGAACTTCCTGGGCCATGCGCGTGTTGGGGAAGTCGTTCATAATCTCTTCGCCGAGGCGAATGGCGTCGGCGATCCGCTGCTCCTTGACGGACTGGGAGAAGCGGATGCGAAGGTTCTCGCGTTTTTCCTTGAAGACGTTGCGTGCGATCTCCTGCATCGACTCGGCCTCGGCGGGGGTGAGGTAGAGATCCAATCGCTTGAGGATCTCGATGCTGCCGTCGACGTCGTGACGGTCGAGGGCGTCCTGCCAGCTTTGGCGAAGCTGCTGTTTGCGGAGTTGGCGGCGTGATTCGATTTCCTCGGGGAGGCGTTGGCATTGGGGATCGTCGGGAAAGCGTTCCATGATGAGTTGGGCTTCCTGCATCGCCGCGCCCCAGGCCTCGCCCTTGATGTGCCGATCGACGGGCGCCAGCATCTCGGCCAGCTCCCGGCGCTGAATATCCGTGTGCTTGGCGGTGATCTCCTTGCGGAACTCGTCCGCCTCCAGTTTGAATCCGAATTGCGTTTCGATGTCGTTGGCGAGCAGGTAGGCGGCCTCCCAATTTTTTTGGGCGATTTCCTCGACGACGGCGCGCCGCACCGCGTCGTGGTCCTTCTCGCGGAAGGCGACGGCCTTGGCGCGGTCGCTCAGGAGTTGCTGCTCGCTGATGAGATTCATCAGGATGGAGATGCCTTCGAGACGGTCGCTGAGCGTGGTCATGAACTCGGCCTGATGGCGAAGATGGCTTCTTCGCGCGGCAGCGAGATTCAGGGCGATGGGGAGGGTGACGAGGATGGCGATAAGACCGAGATATCCCGCGCAGAGAAAGGCGGCGCCGGTGGCGACGGAAGCGGGGGGAGTATCGGTATGACGCAGGAGAATGACCCCCGCGCCCAGGGCCGCCAGGACGGCCAGGAAAGCAATGGCAAAAATCCAGGTGAACGTCGGCAGAGGTCGCTGTTCCATGGGTGCCTCGCGATCAGACCGAAAGAGATGCGGGAACTTACGCTATGATTAGCCTACGCCGGGAGATGCCGGCAAGTCAATGTTTTGTATTTTGCGCCGGCGGCGGTTTTGACGCGCCCGACGGGCTGCCGAGGAGGACCGGCTCGGCATCGGTGGTTTGCAGCCCCTTTTTGGCCTCCCGCCGAAGCCTCGTTTCCAGCTCCCTTACCATCTGGCTTCGCTCGGCCCCCATCATCCGCAGCATCGCCCAGCCGCATACCACGCAAGCTATGTAAATGAAGTAATTCATTCGCCGATCGGTGCCCTCCGTATCACCATCGGACAGATTACCGCCGGAGGTTTATCTTAAGCAATTTGATGCCGTATCTGGGCACTCTTGGATGGCGATAATCTGTCCAGAGCAATTCGCTGCAACGGGGGTCAAATACGAAGTCGAAGAAATAGCTCACGCAGAGGCGCAGAGGCGCAAAGGAATTAAGAAAACAAGGGCTTCACGTCTCTTACTTCTCTGCGCCTTTGCGCCTCTGCGTGAGATCCTTCTTCAATGGATTTCAAATCGAATCTGGCGAAACGAAAACGGATGCTGTACCATCGCGCCGGTCCGTCGGAAATCCGCAAGAGCGGCGGCTTTCCGAGGATGATTTGAATCTCGGCCTCTTGGCGGAATTGGCAGACGCGTTGGACTCAAAATCCAATGCCCGAAAGGGCGTATCGGTTCGACTCCGATAGAGGCCATTGCGGCCGAGTGGCCGCAATAGAGCAGGAGAACAGGGGAGCAGGAGAGCTAATGAGAATTCATAGCTTCTTCTCCGCATTGATTCTTCGGGCTCTTGGAGCACTTCGCGGTGAATAATCCGACCCGCAAATTTGCGCAGCGTGCGAAGATTTTGATGGATTGCGGCACGGATAGGCTCATTCTTCCCATCCGTGTCAATCCGCCTAATCCGCGGCGAATCTGAATTTTCCCGGTTAATAATGGACATCATAAAGCTACGGTTGCAGAATCGGCCTTGGGGCGCCGTCAACAAAACCCCTGTTTTCGACAGCGCCACGGGGGGTTTTGTCTACGTCTACGGGGGGACCGACTTGAAAAAGCGGCGATCGGGCACGCTGCGCGAGAAAGTGGAATAGTAGATAGTGGAAAGTAGAGCGGACAAAGCGGACTCCTCTACATTTATAGCGGCGAGGTGAAAGAAAAGGACGTGTTTTTGGAAATCGGTGGATTTTTTGGAAATATTTTTTGGGCGGCAGCGGGGATGTGGGTGGACAGTCCCGTTTGTTCGTCCCGTAATTGGACCTGTCCCGTTTGTTTATCCTGGACCTGTCCCGTTTGTTTATCCGCTAAAAAAAGGGGGGCCGGCTTGGCGAGGGCTGGGCCGCTTTGCATTGGGTCTGACGCCAAGTATCATCGTTGGATACAACTCTAGCCAGGAGCGCCTATGGGCCGTTTGCGCCTTGACCCGAAGGATCGCTTGATCCTCGCCAACCAATTTCAGATTTTGGAGAAACTCTATCCCGACGAGGCGGAGTCCTACGCGAAGTACCGCAAAATCGTCCAAAGCGGATATGAGCTTTGCTACGACTGGATGATAGGTCAATTCTCCGATCCGATGTCGGACGATCAATGCCGCGAAGTGATAGAAATCCTCGATATGTATCGGCGGCTAAGGAACAGCTACGCGGAATTGCCGGCCGGGCAACAGCAAGGGATCAGGGCTAGAGACCTTGATTTTCCAGGCTTTGATGGCAACAACGAAAGCGAATACCTTGGTCTGCACGAGTTCTTCCAATCTCAGGACAAATGGCAGGAATTACCGGCGATCAATAGCCACATCCCCACATTGGAAACATACCGGCGCATGCTTGCGGGATATGAACCCTTCAAGCACAATGATCGGTTAACAGCGGCGCAGATTATTCAAATATTGGCGGAGAGGGTTCATCCGGACCGTCGATAAGGAAATTGGCGATCGCGCCGCTAGCCGGAAAAGCGGGTGGATATGGAAAACCCCGGCTTATTCACCGACCCTCCGTCTTCAAGGGTGGCGCAACGGCCGAAGCTCCTTGCGCTCGTACCGCTGCTCATTTTATTGCTAGGCTTGATTGGCTTTGCCTGGTGGACTTCCCGTTATCGTTATGAATTCTTTCAAGAGAGCTGGTACCTAAATTTCTGGTCATTCTGGTTGACCGCAACCGGAGCGATAGTTGGAACTGCCGCATATTGGATCGCGATATGGCAGATCGCCCAGTCCCGCGAGCTAGCGCGGCAGGCAGTTGACGCCGCCTCGGCCGCGAACCGCGCAGTAGAAATAACTCTTCAGCGCCTCGCCGGCGTTACGGCCTTCGTTGATCTTACAGACCTTTGCGCGATTTCAAGCTCCGTTTGCATCTTCCTTCGCACAAAAAAATACGAACTCGCCAACGATCGCTTGTCCGACCTGCGACGCGCCATGGCGCGCGTTCAACCTCACGTTCAAATCGGTTTGACCCTCCTTGAAGACGAAAAGGAGCAAATCGCGAGTGATATCGACACCATGCAGAAACTTCTCTTGAATCGTGTGGCTGCGCCAACATCGGTGACGCCAACAGATTTGGCGAATCAAATTAACAAGATGCATATCATCGATGGCCAGCTTAACGAGGCCATGAGCCGCGCGACGCAAAAACTTGGAGAAAACCATGCCCGTGCCTAAGCAACTTGTCGAATTTCTCGACGTACTCACGAAGAACACGCAAGAAAACAAGGTTAGTTGGATGGAGCCGACCCGATCAGGGCGATTCACTACGGAGATAGCAGGAGTAGCGGTGCAAATTTGGAAGTGGAGTCGCACATATTTGGACGAAAGTGGCATACTACGGGATGAGGACGTTATTAGTTTGCAACTTTTTTCGGGGGATAGTCACGAAATCATTGGCGCCGAAGTCGGAAGTTCGGAGTCGGAATATGGCGCGCTCGAAGACCTGCATCAAAGCGCGCTCGTGCGGGCACGGGACGTGGGAAATGTGGTGAGCAAGCTCCTAGCCCGGCTGAAAGCGGGACCTATCGAGCAGGCAAGAGCTACTGCAGCAACTACCTTTCCGGGAACGTGGCAGCTGCGCTTTGCAAGCACAAGTAGCACAAGGCGGGGGGTGGAGTTGTTTGTCATTGCCGGTAACAGCACATATCGCACGTACTCGGGCGCCAGCTATGAAATCGCGGAGGTACGACGCAACGAGCCCAGTAGCATTCTTACTTTTGAGAAGCGAGGCATCCAACAAGGGAAACGAACTGGCCAAAATAGGTTACGAATTATCGACGCTGCCCACTTGGAGGGAGAGGAACTAATGAATCCTGGTGGGGAAATCTTTAAGGTGGCCTACGAGAAGGTTGCCGAAGGGGCGTCGAGTGACAAGCCAAATCCCTCCGACATCTTGATGGGCAAGTGGAAACATACTTGGGAGAGGCACACTGGACAGGTCGTCATTGACAGACAAATGAACTACTACTATGAGGGCGAGGGCGCGGGCCCGTCGGCCAAAAAGCACTTCAAAGTTGAGAATATAAGATATGCTGAAGGCAGGATTACCTTTACTCTAAAAGACGCAGCAAGCGGAGCTCAAGACAGCGTTCAAGCCGTTGATCTGATAAATGGCAATTTGCTTCAGGGATGCGTAGAAGGCCAGCCTCAGAATACGAGAGTTTACGCGCGAACGTAGAAATGAACTGGGAGGTCGCCAATGGCCTTCCGCCCTTTCGGTACGCTTTACTTGGTAAGCGTTTGGCCGAATCCGTGGATCTTGGGAAACCACCTCTAACCAGTTGGAGGTTGCAACTGGCCTGTCAAAGCCAATTTGGAAGTTCGGGGAATTGGTGACACTGCTGAATCGACCGCAATGCGGATGGTCCACGATAGCAGGAGGTCAGCGGCCTACGCCGACAAACACGCGATTGCCCCACCGCCCCCAGGCCGACTATTCACTTGTCAAAGAGGAATATTATTCGGTGCAGGAATGTTGCAAAATCGACCGGACTATTCGGGCGATCACGATCTCTTCGTCGGTGGGGATGATTCGAATCGCGATGCGGCTTTGGTCGGCGGATATGACGTCGCAGCCGCGGGTGTTTCGGAATGCGTCGACTTGCAGGCCCAGGAACTCCAAGCCTTCACAAATCCCCGCACGCACTTCGGGAGCGTGTTCTCCGATTCCGCCGGAGAAGACTAGGGTGTCCAGGCCGCCGAGAGTGGCGGTTAACGCGCAAAGATGTTTTTTGGCTTGGTAGCAGAATAAATCGACGGCGTCGGCGGCGCGGGGATCGTTGACGCGGGCGGCCAATAGATCGCGCATGTCGGAACTGGTTTCCGAGACGCCCAGCAAGCCGCACTGTTGGGAGATGAATTTGTCCATTTGCTCGTTGGAGAGGTTTTGGTCCTTCATCAGGTAGACCAGAAGACCGGGGTCCAGATCGCCGGGGCGGGTGCCCATGACCAAACCGGAGGTTGGGGTGAAAGCCATGGTGGTGTCGATGGGCTTGCCGCCGCGGACGGCGGCCATGCTGGCGCCGGAGCCGAGATGAGCGAGGATGATCCGGCCGTTGGCAATCTCCGGGCCGGCGAGGGCGGAGAGTTGGCTCATCAGGTAGGTGTAGGACAGGCCGTGGAATCCGAAGCGGCGGACGCCGGCGTCATGGTAGCGGCGGGGGATGGGGAGAAGTTGGGCGACGAGCGGGAGGTTTCGGTGGAAGGCGGTGTCGAAGCAGGCGATCTGGGGAATGTCGGGAAATGCCTGGCGAAAACCTTCGATCAGTGCGATTTCGCGTGGGAGGTGGGCCAGATCGAGCGGCTGGGTTCGGCGAAGCTCGGCGATCGATTCCTCGGTGATGAGTTGGTTGTCGAGCAGGTGCATGCCGCCATGGACGATGCGATGTCCAATGGCGCCGATGGCTGATTTGCCAATCCGCTGATGCAGGTAATTCACGATGCTTTGAACGCCGGCATGGAAGGTCGCGGCGACAACGGGGAGCGTTTCGGGGTCGGAGGAATTGTCGCGCGTGGCCGTCAGGCGCGCGCCTGGGGTTCCGATGCGCTCGACTTGCCCGCTGAACAACCGCTTTGTAGTGGAGGAAAAGACGGCGAATTTGATGCTCGACGAACCGCCGTTGACGGTGAGGGTCAACGGGGCTTTCTCGGCCACTGAATTGATTTCCATATTGATCTCTCCTATGGACCGCATGTTCACGCGGCTGGTGCGGCGGTCGTCGGTATCGGAACGGTTGGTTTTTTGATTACGGACGAGGCATGAGCAGAGTCCAGGAACTTATAGGCAAGGAGTTTCACGCGGTCGTTGAGGAGGAACCAAGCCAGAGCGTATCCCCAGACGAACAGCGCCCAACCCCAGCCGAGGGGCGTCATAAAGAGCCCATAGACTGCGATGAAGGTGGCGAGGATTTGTGTGCCGAGGACGGCGATCCAGAGGATTTTCGCGGGGCGTATGGACCAGAATGGGCCGCGCGTGCGCGTGAGGAATATCGTGAGATGTCCGGCGACGGACAGCTTCAGGTACATCAGCGTCTGGACGTGGGGGCGATCGAGGCGAAAGACGCGCTCGCCAAGATAAAAGAGGCCAAACGCGGAGGCGACCCCGATGAGGCCAAGCACCGTTGAGATACCCAGCACCATGCGCATGTTCCAGGCCTCGGGCTGGTGCTTGTAATGAACGTTGTCGTAGGCAATGGATAGGATTGCACCGTCGTTGAGCAATGCCAGCATGACGATCATTACCGCCGTCAATGGATAGAAGTTGAAGATCAGGATCGAGAGCGTCATGAAGAACAGAACGCGCAGGGTCTCGGCGATGCGGTAGATGGCGTAGCTATTCATGCGCTGAAAGATGCGACGGCTTTCCTTGATGGCGTCGATGATTACGGATAGGCCGGGGGTGAGAAGCACGATGGCCGCCGCGGCGCGCGCCGCATCGGTCGCCCCGGAAACGGCGATGCCGCAGTCGGCTTTCTTCAGCGCGGGGGCGTCGTTCACGCCGTCGCCGGTCATCCCGACGATATGGCCGCGCTTTTGCAGGACATCGACAATGTGGAACTTGTGCTCCGGGAATACCTGGGCGAAGCCGTCGGCCTTCTCGATGGATTCGGAGACGGCGGTCGTTTCCTGGCGTTTGGCGTCGCCCAAGCCGCCGGCATCGAGAATGTCTGCCCCCATTCCCAATGTCTTGGCGGTTTCGCGGGCGATGGCCAGGGCATCGCCCGTGACCATCTTGACGTTCACGCCCATTTGCCGCGCGGTCGCGATGGTCGCCTTGGCATCTTCCCGCGGCGGATCGAAGAGGGGCAACACGCCGAGAAGCTCCCACTTGCCCTGTTGATCGGCACGGGCTGCGCCCAACGAACGGAAGCCGCGTATGGCAAATTCGTTGACGGCCTTTTCGACGGCGGGCTTCACCTCGTTGGCGTTGGCGGCCATCTGCAATATCACCTGGGGCGCACCCTTGGTCACATAGAACTGTTTTCCATCGGCGGATTTGACGGTGGCTTCGGTGCGTTTGTGCACGGGGTCGAACGGCTGAAAATGGACGACCTGAAAGCTCTTAAAGGCTTGGTCGTCCTTCACGCCGCCGATCACGGCCAGGTCGATGGTGTCCTTGTCTTCCGCGCGAGAAGCCAGTGCGGCACAGAGGATCACCTGTTCGGCAGGGACACCGTTGACGCAGAACGGATCGCCCAGCGTCAGTTTGTTCTGGGTCAGGGTGCCGGTTTTGTCCGAACATAGCACGTCCACGCCCGCCAATTCCTCGATGGCCACCAACCGGCTGACAATGGCCTCTTTTTTGGCGAGCAGGCGCGCACCGACCGCCATGGTTACGGACAACACCGTCGGCATCGCGACGGGAATCGCGGCGACGGTCAGCACCAAGGCGAACTGCAATGTGGTGAGGATCCGGTCGCCGCGGAAGATTGCGACGGTGATGATTACCGCCACCAGAGCCACCGCGAGGACGATCAGATAATTGCCAATCTTCAGCACGGCGCGCTGGAAATGGCTGACGGTGTGCGCTTCCTGTACCAGTTGCGCCGTCTTGCCGAAGTAGGTGTGTGTGCCGGTGGCATAGACCAGTGCGTCGATTTCACCATGACGAATGATGGAACCGGAAAACACCGCCTCGCCGGATTTGCGCTCGGCAGGCAATGACTCGCCGGTCAGCGCGGACTGATCCACCTCCAGCGGGTCGCCGGCCAGCAAGCGCGCATCCGCCGGCACAATGTCACCCAGGCGCAATCGAATGACGTCGCCCGGCACCAATTCGCGCGCCGCCGGGGTGATCCACTTCCCATCCCGTTTCACCCGGGCCTTGATCGCCAGCTTGGCCTTGAGGGCGGCGATGGCGTTGCCCGCCTGGCGTTCTTCCCAGAATCCGACCAGGGCGTTGGCCACAAGCAAAAGGAGAATGATGAAGAAATCCGGCCAGTGCCGGACCACTCCCGACAGAATCACCGCCACCTCGATCATCCATGGGATGGGACCCCAAAAATAGGAGAGGAATTTAAGAAACAGATTGGTCTTCTTTTCCTCGATCTCGTTAGGGCCATATTGGGTCAGCCGTTTCTGCGCTTCGGCTTGACTGAGGCCGTCCTGCGACGATTGCAACTGCTTCTGCAAATCGGCCATGGGCAGGGATTTCAAATCGGCCTTGGCATCGGGCATCGATCCCGGCTTCGATTCGGGAGCCTTGGGCTGATCGGCATTGGGTTTCATATTGGTATTCTTTCCGGGTTGTTTTAGATCTCATGTTTTGTCCATCGCGGCGTTGTATTCGCCACGGCGCGCAGCCCGGTTGCATTTGGCGCGGTGAAGCAGGGCGTGTTGGGCGGACTTCACGTTGGCGTCGCGGCCCGACCAGATTTCCAAAGCCGGTTGCTGGATCGCACGGGAAAATGAGAAGGTGAGAGTCCAGGGCATTTTGGAGGCGAATCGAACATTCATCGCGTTCAGGCGAGCCGATGCCAGTTCGGCTGGCTGGCCGCCGGAAAGGAATGCAACTCCGGGGACGGCGGCGGGGACCGTTCTCAATAGGCACTTTACCGTGGCGTCGGCGACGTGCTCCACGTCGAGCTGATGCGGGCAGTCTTTTCCCGGCAGCACCATGTTGGGTTTGAGGATCATGCCTTCCAGCATCACGCGCTGAGAATTGAGTTGATTGAAAACCGCGCGAAGGACTTGCTCGGTTACTTCAAAACATCGTTGCAGATCATGCGAGCCCTCCATGAGCACTTCCGGCTCGACGATCGGAACCAATCCGGCCTCTTGGCAGATCGCGGCATAGCGAGCCAGGGCGTGCGCATTGGCATCGATGCAGCCCGGAGTGGGGATGCCGGCGTCGATGGCAATCACGGCCCGCCATTTGGCGAATCGGGCGCCCATCCGAGAATATTCCCGCACGCGAATGACCAATCCATCCAAGCCCTCGGTGATCTTCTCGCCGGGAAAACCGGCCATGTCCTTGGCGCCGGCGTCAACTTTGATGCCTGGAATGATTCCCGCATCGGTGATGGCTTTGACAAGAGAAGTGCCATCTTTCCTTTGCTGGCGGATCGTCTCGTCATAGAGGATTGCGCCACTAATGCAGTCCCCGAGACCGGGCGTGGTTACAATCAACTCCCGATAGGCGCGCCGGGCCTCCTCGGTTTGGGGAATTCCCAACCTGGCAAATCGTTTGTTGCAGGTGGGATTGCTTTCATCCATCGCCAGCAGGCCCTTGTCGCCGGCGAGCAGCGCCTTCGCGGTGTCGTCAAGCTCTTTGGCATTCATTTGGGTTTGCTCCATTTCAATTGTTGGGGCTTGGCGCGTCCTTAAGCCATCGCAACGCGGCTTCATGGTCGCATTCCGGGAAGTGTTTGATCTTCGCTCGTACAAGATGGGCGGCGATCCTGGGAATTTGGGTGAGAAGGCTGCTATCGCTCACCAGAGCCAATCTTTGAATCTTTTGGTGATGGCTCTCGATAAACCGCACGTGAGCGAGAACCGCTTCGAGATTCACCCAGCCAGGGAAGGCTTTCGCGTGGATCATCACCCCACGCAATTTGCCATGTTCCGCGATGTATGGATCGATCTCATGGGCCAAGCCCACAAAATCGGCCGCTTCGAGCGGAGCTTGGGGTTCGAGAACGAGGATCCCTTCTGGCGAAAGTAGTTTGTGATGGAGCATGGGTCTTTCTCTTTCTGGACATCGGAATGTTGAATTCAAAACTACTCGATATTTTCCATTGGTTGATTTCAGTCCTTTTGGAAAGCTAAATTCCCCACCTCCAGTTGCGAATTTCCGGCAGGTCCTGGCCGTTTTTGCAGATGTATTCGTGGTGCTCGATCAGCTTGTCTTTGAGCTGCTGTTTCAGGTAGACGCCTTTGTCGCCGGTCTGCGGCAGGCGGTCGATGGCGTCCATCACGAGATGGAAGCGGTCCAGTTCATTCAGCACGGTCATGTCGAAGGGCGTGGTGATGGTGCCCTCTTCCTTGTAGCCACGGACGTGGATGTTGTCGTGGTTGGTTCGGCGATAGGTCAGGCGGTGGATCAACCATGGGTAGGCATGGAAGGCGAAGATGACGGGCTTGTCCTTGGTGAAGAGCTCGTCGAAATCGATCTCGCTCAACCCATGCGGGTGCTCGGACTGAGGCTGGAGCTTCATGAGATCGACGACGTTGACCACGCGGATTTTCAGGTCGGGCAGACGTTGGCGCATAATGGAGACGGCGGCGAGAGTTTCCAGGGTGGGCACGTCGCCGCAGCAGGCCATCACGACGTCGGGGGCGGCGTCCTGGTCGTTGCTGGCCCATTGCCAGATTCCGATGCCCTCGGCGCAGTGCCTGACGGCGGCATCCATTGTCAGCCATTGCGGAGCCGGGTGTTTACCGGCGACAACGACGTTCACGTAGTGCCGGCTGCGCAGGCAGTGGTCCATTACCGACAGGAGGCAGTTTGCATCGGGCGGAAGATAAACGCGCACGACCTCGGCCTTTTTGTTCACGACGTGGTCGATGAAACCGGGGTCCTGGTGGGTGAATCCGTTGTGATCCTGACGCCAAACGTGCGAGGCCAGGAGATAGTTCAGGGATGCGAGCTTCCGCCGCCACGGCAGGTGCGAAGTAACCTTCAGCCATTTGGCGTGCTGGTTGAACATCGAATCGATGATGTGGATGAACGCCTCGTAGCAGTTAAACAGACCGTGGCGTCCGGTGAGGAGGTAGCCCTCGAGCCAGCCCTCGCATTGGTGCTCGCTGAGCATTTCCATGACGCGTCCGGCGGGGGAGAGGAATTCGTCGTTGGGCACGGTTCGGGCGTCCCATTGGCGCTGGGTCGTTGCAAACAGCGCTTCCAGGCCGTTGGAGAGCGTTTCGTCGGGGCCAAAGACGCGGAAATTCCGCTGCTCGTTGTTCAGCTTAGCCACGTCGCGGAGGAACGGGCCGAGGACGTGGGTATCGCCGATGCCGGGTGCCCCCGGCGTAGGCACGTTGGCAGCGTAATCGCGGAAATCGGGCATGCGAAGGTCGCGGAGGAGAATGCCGCCGTTGGCGTGGGGGTTGGCGCCCATGCGTCGCTGGCCCTTGGGAGCAAGCTCGGCCAGTTCGGGCTTGAGGCGGCCTTGTTCATCGAAGAGTTCCTCCGGCCGATAGCTTCTCAGCCAGTCTTCCAACAGCTTGAGGTGTTCGGGATGGGTGGCCGGATCGGACAGCGGCACCTGATGCGAACGGAACGTTCCTTCAACCTGGAGACCGTCGATCACCTTGGGCCCCGTCCAGCCCTTGGGTGAATTGAGGACGATCATCGGCCAGCGCGGGCGCGTGAGATTGCCGTGCACGCGCGCGTCCTGATGGATTTGTTTGATTTGCTCCACGGCTTGGTCGAGGGTCGCGGCCATCGCCTGATGCATCAGGGCGGGCTCGTGGCCCTCGACAAAATAGGGCGTCCAACCGTAGCCGCGAAGCAACTGTTCCAATTCCTCGTGCTCGATGCGGGCCAGGATGGTGGGGTTGGAAATCTTGTAGCCGTTGAGATGCAGGATAGGCAGGACCGCGCCGTCGGAGGCGGGATTGAGAAACTTGTTGGAATGCCACGCCGTGGCCAGCGGTCCGGTTTCGGCCTCACCATCACCGACGACGCAGGCGACGATGAGATCGGGATTGTCGAATACGGCACCGAAAGAGTGGCTGAGGGAATAGCCGAGTTCACCGCCCTCGTGGATGGAGCCGGGGCATTCCGGCGAAGCGTGGCTGGGAATTCCGCCGGGAAAGGAAAACTGGAGGAAGAGCTTGCGCAGGCCGGCCTCGTCGGGGCTGACGTTGGGATAGATCTCGCTGTAGGTGCCTTCGAGATAGGTGTTACCGACGACGGCCGGGCCGCCGTGGCCGGGGCCGGAGACGTAGATCATGTTGAGGTCATATTTTTTGATGACCCGGTTCAAGTGGGCGTAAATGAAGTTCTGTCCGGGAGTGGTTCCCCAGTGTCCCAGGAGCATGTGCTTCACGTCCGCAAGGGTGAGCGGGCGCTTGAGCAGGGGATTGTCGTAGAGATAAATCTGGCCGACGGAAAGATAGTTGGCGGCACGCCAATAAGCGTCGATTTTTCGCAGCAGATCGGGTGAAAGCGGACCGTTGGCGCCGCGTTTGAGTTTGGGTTCCATTACGTCGTTTTGCATGGTTTCTTCCTTCAGTTGGATTCTCCGCGATTCTAAGGCGCATTCGCCGCGGGCGTTGGTTGAATCGCGCGTTTGCCCGGTCTCAAGGACAGGTTGTTCGTCATCACGTAGACAAGCATAAGGGCGAGCATCAGGCCCACCGCGAGCCAGACTCGCCAATCTCGATGCGCGTGCCTCCAAAAGTGGTGGCGCGGATGCGCGTGATCCCGTGGCTTGGCCCCTTCGCTTTCCACATCGTGCTTGTCATCGCGCATTTCGTTCCCATCCTGTAAGGCTCGAGGTTCTGTTCCATCAGGTCGATTCCCGGTCATTTATGCGATCTTTAAGCGCCTGAATACGGAGACCTTCACCAAATCCGAGACGAAGGCGAAGGCGATCGCGCCGGCAACGACGCTGCCCAACACGCTCAGCGGCAGTGGCATCATGAGCCAGCCGCGTTCGGCCAGCACCAAGGCGATCAGTAGATCGGCAACGGACGATAAGACGAGCCAACGGCTGGGACGGGGTGAAGACCAAATTCGCCGACGGGCGCGGACGGCATAAGTGGTTGCCTGATTTCCACACACCAGGGCGAAGAACGCCAACGTCTGCAACGTTGCGATGCCCAGCCCCATGCGGAAGTGGCCGATCGCCACAACGCCGACGCAGAACGCCAGTTCGGAAACGCCCATAAAGATACCCGCGATCGTCAGGATGCCGATGCGCCAGCTATTTGGCCGCAGGGACGGGCGGACGTTGTCGGTGGTCAACGACATGCCCAGGAAGTCGCCCGCCATCATCACGATGATCATCAGCATGGGCGTGAGGATCGCGTGGCCGGTCATGATGAGGCCGACGATCAGGAACAGCACCTGCACGATCTTTTTAGTCACGGAGTTCAGGGCGTAGGTGAAGATGCGCTGGAAGGTGATGCGTCCCTCCTTGACCGAGGCAACGATGCCGGCGAGTCCCGGATCGGTGAGCACGACGCCGGCGGCGGACTTGGCGACATCGGTCGCGGTGGATACGGCGATCCCGATTTGCGCCTGGCGTAGCGCGGGCGCGTCGTTGGCGCCGTCGCCGCACATGCCGACGGTGTGACCGGCTTGCTGGAACGCCTTCACGAGTTTGTATTTGTCCTCGGGAAGGACGCCGGCAAAGACGGCAAAATTTTCGGGGCGAACGTCGCTGGGGATCGGCCCGGGCGGGCAGAGCGCGCCATCGAGCCCGACGGCATCGGCGACAATCGCCGCGGTCGCGGGGGCGTCACCCGTGACCATCACCGTGCGGACGCCGAGCGATTTCAGTTCCGTGACCAGGTCGGCGGAATCTTCGCGGGCGGGATCGCTGAGCGCGATCAAACCCATGAGTTGCATCGCCGCGGGCGGCCCGGCCGCGACCGCCAGCACCCGGAAGCCTTTCGCCTCCAGTTCGTTGGCCGCCGCGGGCGCGGTGGGTGACGGGGCCGCTAAACGGCCGACGGAGGCAAAGGCGCCCTTGATGATGCGGACCGTTCCAAGGTCCGGATCCACCGCCGTCGCCTCGGACATTTTCGTCGCGGGATCGAAGGGCACGAAGTGGAAGAGTTTGGCCGGATTAGAAGCGACTTTGCGTGAGGCGGCGGAACGAATGGCCTGGTCCACGGGGTCCTGTCCACCGTCGGAGCTGGCCAGCGCCGCCATCGTCAAGACCCGCGGCTCGTCGAAGCCCGGCATCGGGCAGACCGACGTGACGGTAAGCTGGTTGCGCGTGAGCGTTCCCGTTTTGTCCGCGCACAACACGTCGATGGTGGCCGCTTCATCGACGGCCGAGAGCCTTGTCGGCAAGACGCCCTGGCGTGCCAATGAGCGTGCCCCCAGAGCGCTGGCAAGAGTAAACGTGGCAGGCAGCGCAACGGGGATCGACGCCAGAACCGCCGTTAAAACCAGGGGGATGATCTCCCTTACCGGCATCGCGTGGGCGAGAGCATACGCCACCAGAATGACGATCAGGATGCCGTTGAACACGGCGAGATTGCGCACGACGCGCAGCACGGCTTTTTGCTGTGAACTGACGACATGGGCACTGCGAACCAATTCCGCGGTGCGTCCGAACTTGGTGCGGGTTCCCGTCGCCGTGACCCGGGCCACCGCCTCGCCGCGGTGCACGAGCGCCCCGGCATAGGTTTGGAATCCCGGACCCGCTTCGGCGCCGATCGACTCGCCGGTGAGCATGGATTGATCGAGCAGGACGTTCCCCTCAAGCAATTGCACGTCGGCGGCAACCACGCCGCCGAGCGATAGCTTCACGATGTCGCCCGGCACCAAGTCGGCGGCGGGGCGGTTCTTCCACGCGCCGTCGCGGCGGACCGAGGCAGTCAGCGCCAGGCGCGACTTCAAGGCGGCGAGCGTCGCCTGGGCACGCCCCTCCTGAAAGAAGCCGAGCGCGGCGTTGAACAGCAGGAGCACGGCGATGATGGCGGCTTCGACGTATTTGCCGAGCACCACCTGCAGCACGATCGCCGCTTCCAGCATCCAGGGGATTGGCGCCCACAGTTTTTCCATCGCCATTCGCGCCGGATGGGATGACGTATCGGGCATGGAGTTGGGGCCGAACTGCTCGTACAGGCGGCGGGCCTCTTCGCTGCTGAGACCTTCCGCCGGCTTGGCAGCGGACCCGTTGGCCGAAGCATCGACGGCGGCGGGTGCAGTATGGGGTGAAGCAACCGGCATGTTGGTGCATCTTAGGTGAGAAACGGTGCTCCGGGAAACGGCAAAAACCGGCGCAATCGAACATCAGCGGCGTTTATTTGCGTCGGCTTACTCGTTAAGGGCCAGCGCGTTGTTCACGATTTCCTGGGCCTCGTTCACAATGGCTTGCAGATGTTGCTCGTCGCGGAAACTCTCGGCGTAAATCTTGTAAATGTTTTCCGTGCCGGATGGACGGGCGGCAAACCAGCCGCTCTCGGCCACCACTTTCAACCCGCCGATGGCAGCGCCGTTGCCGGGGGCGCGCGTCAGCTTGGCGGTGATCGGATCGCCGGCGAGCTTCGACTCCTTTACCGCCTCGGGTGACAGCCTTGCGAGGCTGGCCTTCTGTAGCGGTGTCGCCGGTGCATCAATGCGCGTGTAATACGGCGTGCCGAACCGCGCCGTCAGGTCACGAAAATGTTCGCCGGGGTCTTTGCCGGTGCGCGCGGTGATTTCGGCCGCGAGCAAATCCATGATCGGGCCGTCCTTGTCGGTTGTCCACACCGAGCCGTCGAGGCGGAGGAAACTTGCGCCGGCGCTTTCTTCGCCGCCGAAACAGATCGAGCCGTCGAACAGTCCGGGGGCAAACCATTTGAAGCCGACCGGCACTTCGCACAGTTTACGGCCGAGCTTGTCGACCACGCGATCGATCATGGCGCTGCTGACAAGCGTCTTGCCGACCGCCGCGTTTGGCGGCCAGTGCGGACGATGCGTGAGAAGATAGCCGATGGCCACGGCGAGATAATGGTTGGGGTTCATCAAACCGGAGGATGGGGTGACGATTCCGTGGCGGTCGGAGTCGGGATCGTTGCCGAAGGCGACGCGGAATTCATCTTTGAGGCTCACGAGCCCGGCCATCGCATAGGGGCTGGAGCAATCCATGCGAATTTGCCCGTCGTGGTCAACGGTCATGAAGGAGAACGTCGGGTCGAGCTTCGGATTGACGACGGTGACGTTCAGTTTGTAAATGGAATTGATGGGCTCCCAATAAGGCAACGCCGCGCCGCCGAGCGGGTCCACGCCAAGCTTCAAACCGGCGGCGCGAATGGCGTCCATGTCCACGACGTTCCGCAGGTCGTTGACATAGGGCAGAATGAAATCCTGAGCGTGTGTGGTCGGGGCCTTGATGGCGGCGGCAAAGGGCACGCGCAACACGGCGGCATTGTTGCCGCGCAATAATTCGTTGGCGCGATCCTGCACCCAGTCGGTCACGTCGGTGTCGGCGGGTCCGCCGTTGGTCGGATTGTATTTGAAGCCGCCGTCTTCGGGCGGATTGTGCGAAGGCGTGACGACAATGCCGTCGGCAAGACCGGCGGTGCGTCCGCGATTGTGAACGATGATGGCGCGCGAGATGACGGGCGTCGGCGTCACGCCGTCGTTGGGCTGGATGACGGTTTGGACGTTGTTGGCGGCGAGAACTTCCAGGGCGGTGCGCTGGGCGGGGGCGGATAGCGCGTGGGTGTCCTTGCCCACGTAAAGCGGGCCGGTGATTTTCTTGGCGCGGCGGTAGTCGCAAATGGCCTGCGAGATGGCCAGGACGTGCGCCTCGGTAAATGTTCCGAGCAGCGACGAGCCGCGATGTCCGCTGGTGCCGAAGCTGACGAGTTGGTTTGGGTCTGACAGATCGGGTCGGCGCTGGTAATACTCACGTTCGAGGCGGGTCAAATCCACGAGCATTTCCTTGGGAGCCGGTTTGCCCGCGAGGGGGGAAATCGCAGTATTCATGGTTAACGTCTCCACGACATTCGACCCCCACCCCAACCCTCCCCCTGAGTACATGGGGAGGGGGAAATTGCAATTACTTCGGTTGATGCAGGATCGCTCCGGTATCCGCGCTGGTTACCTGGGCGGCATAGCGGGCCAGATAGCCGTAATCGATTTTCGGAGGCGGACGTTTCCAGGCGGCTTTTCGGCGGGCGAGTTCGGTTTCGGCGACTTCCAATTCGAGACGGCGGTTGTTGATGTCGATGTGGATGGTGTCGCCGGGGTGGACAAGGGCGATGGGGCCGCCGGCGGCGGCTTCGGGGGAGACGTGCCCGATGCACGCGCCGCGTGTTCCGCCGCTGAACCGGCCGTCGGTAACCAAGGCGACGCTTTCGCCGAGTCCGCGGCCCATGATGTTGGCGGTTGGAGCGAGCATTTCCTGCATTCCCGGCCCGCCGCGCGGGCCTTCGTAGCGGATCACGACGACGTCGCCCGACTTGACCTTGCCTTCCAAAATACCCTGAGCGGCGGATTCCTCGCTTTCAAAGATGACGGCTGGGCCGCGGAAATTGTGCATGCTGGGTGCGACCGCGCCGGTTTTCATGACCGATCCGTTGGGAGCAAGATTGCCGAACAGCACCGCCAGCCCACCGCGCTCGCTGTAGGGGTTGTCCAGCGGCCGGATGACGTCGGTGTCCTTCACGAAGGCATTGGCGACGTTTTCGCCGAGCGTCTTGCCCGTGACGGTCATGCAATCGAGATTGAGCGCGCCGGGTTTGCCGGAGAGGGTCTTGAGGATCGCACTGATGCCGCCGGCGCGATCGACGTCTTCCAGGTGATACTTGCCCGCCGGGGCCACCTTGCACAGGTACGGCACGCGGGCGCAGACCTCGTTGAGATGCTTGAGGTCAAAGGGGGTGCCCGCCTCGATGGCCACCGCCAAGGTGTGCAACACGGTATTGGTGCTTCCGCCCATGGCCACGTCGAGGGCGAAGGCGTTGTCAAACGACTTGGGCGTCAGGATGTCGCGCGGACGGACGTTCTTTTGAACGAGCTGGACGATGTGATGTCCGGCAAGCTTGAACAACTCATCGCGGCGCGGATCGGTCGCCAGAATGGTGCCGTTGCCCGGCAACGCCAGGCCGAGCGCCTCGCAGAGGCAGTTCATGCTGTTGGCGGTGAACATGCCGGAGCACGAGCCGCAGGTTGGACAGGCGTATTGCTCGATTTCGGTGAGTTGCTGGACGGTCATTTTTCCGGCTGAGACCTGGCCGACGCCTTCAAAGACTGTGATGAGATCGATGATCTTTCCCGACGGCGTGACGCCGGCCTTCATCGGTCCGCCGCTGACGAAGATCGCGGGAACGTTCACGCGCGCGGCGGCCATCATCATCCCCGGCACGATCTTGTCGCAGTTGGGGATGCAGACCACGCCGTCGAAACAATGCGCCCGCAACATGGTTTCGACGCAATCGGCGATCAACTCGCGGCTGGCGAGTGAATACTTCATGCCGACGTGGCCCATGGCGATGCCGTCGTCGACGCCGATGGTGTTGAACTCAAACGGCACGCCGCCGGCGGCGCGGACCGCCTCACGGACCTTGCGGCCGACGACGTCCAGGTGCGCGTGGCCGGGAATGATCTGCACGAACGAATTGCAGACCGCGATGAACGGCTTGTCGAAATCGGCGTCGCTTTGGATAACGCCGGTGGCCCGCAACAAGCTGCGGTGGGGCGCTCGGATCATTCCCTTTTTGATGGTGTCGCTGATGGCCATATCTCACGTTCTCCTGGGGAGCGAATGGTAACAGAAACCGGCGGAGCGAAACATATCCAATTGGATTGACAAGGCCCATTTGGATGGGTTAAGGAAATTGGCACGCATGGCTGCCAAACGCCGCAAGATCGACCGCGAAGAACGTCGGGAAAACGTCATGCGTCCCAGCCCATACCTTGGCTATGACCGCGATGAATTGGGGCTTTATTTTAACGACCGCGGCGCGGCGGAGTTGGCTGAATCCCAGTTTCGCCGGGCGGTTTGGCTGAATCCGTACGAGCCGGAATTCAAAGTTCACCTGGCTGAATGCCTCTATCGCCGCAAGCAATACGTCGAAGCCGCGAAATGGGTGGCGGAGGCGTTGAAGCAGAAGCCGGAACACCATGGGGCGCGCAACCTGCAACAGTGGATCAAGCAGCGGGCTGCTATGCGCGCGCCTTGAAGGGATTTTCAAAGACCGCGGCCTTGCCCAATTCGGCTTCAATTTCCAGAAGCCGGTTGTACTTGGCCATCCGTTCGCTACGGCAAGCGGAACCGGTCTTGATCTGCCCGCCGCCCATGGCCACCGCGAAATCCGCCATGAAAGCATCCTCGGTTTCGCCGGAGCGGTGGGAGATGACGTAATTCCATCCGGCTTTCCGGCACATCTCGATCGCCTCGACGGTTTCGGTCACGGTGCCAATCTGGTTCAGCTTGATGAGAACCGCGTTGGTGGCTTTCTCCGCGATCCCACGAGCGATGAATTTGGTGTTGGTGACGTAGATATCGTCGCCGACGATTTGGATTTTGGCGCCTAATGCCTTGGTGTGCTGAACGAACCCAGCCCAGTCGTTTTCGGCCAGACCGTCTTCGATGGAAACGATTGGATATTTGCCGATCCAGGAAGCGTAGAGCGCGGTCATTTCATCGCTGTTCTTGCGGCCTTGCTTGGACTTGGCGAGGTTGTATCCACTCTCTTCAAAGAACGAGCTTGCGGCCGGATCGAGCGCCAACGCAACGTCTTTGCCTGGTTTGAACCCGGCGGCGCCGATGGCTTCCACGATGACATCGCAGGCTTCCTCGTTGCTCTTGAGATTCGGAGCAAACCCGCCTTCGTCGCCGACGCCGGTGTTGTAGTTCTTTTTGTGAAGAATCTTCCTCAGGGCGTGGAAGGTCTCGGCGCCGTAGCGCAACGCTTCGGCGAACGTCGGCGCGCCGATGGGCATGACCATGAACTCCTGGAAATCCACGCTGTTGTCGGCGTGCTTGCCGGCGTTGAGGATGTTCATCATGGGCATCGGAATCCGGCAAGATCCGGAGCCGCCGAGATAGGCGTAGAGCGGAAGCGACGCGGCGGAGGCGGCGGCCCGCGCGACGGCCATGGACACGCCCAGGATCGCATTGGCGCCGAGTTTGGCCTTGTTGGGGGTGCCGTCGAGGTCGATCATCAGGCGATCGATCTCGCGCTGATGGGACGGATCGAGGCCGCGGAGTTTGGGGGCGATCGTGTCGTTGACATGGGCCACGGCCTTGAGAACGCCCTTGCCGCCGTAACGTTTTGAATTCCCATCCCGAAGCTCGACGGCTTCGTTCTCGCCGGTGGATGCGCCGGAGGGCACGGAGGCGGCGGCCGTTGTGCCATCGGTTAAGGTGACAAAGGCCCGCAGCGTCGGGTTGCCGCGCGAATCCAATATTTCCATTGCTCGAATTGAAGCGATCTGACGGTTCACGGTTATCTCCTTGTAATGGTGATGTAAGTTGTCGAACGTTTCCTCAAGCTCTAACTGATTCCGGACCGACCCACAAGTACCTCGATGGCTCGAATCCAGGAGTTCTTTTCCGGGCCGATCTCTTCCGTGCGGTGATCGTGGGATTGTTTTTCAATCAACTGCCTCATTTCGTCGCACAACGCCTGATACTTGCCGCGGTGCATTTCGATGATTCGGTGGCGCGCGGCATCATCACGAAGCAGCCCACACAAATCGCCAAGGTGCGGAATGCAAAGCACCGCGGGTCCTTCCCAGGCGGCTTTCAGTTCCGGGTCATCAACGTGGGTAACCAGGTGCCACAAGAGACCCTCGTGCGATTTAGCTTCCTGGCGGCAAAATAGACAAACCTGGGCGCCCAACCGCGCCGGTGGCTTGCGGAAGCGCGATGCCGCACGTGTGCCGCCGAGCGCGGGAAGCGCCGATCCCAGCACGTCCCGGAACAAAATCGCGCTCCCCAGCGCATCTCCGAACCGGGCCAACTGCCAGCTATGGCGATGGCACAGGCCGCGATCGCGGCGGATCTGATCGCGCAGTCCGGCGTCGTTGACGCTCTCGTACAGGAAGCCGTCCATCGCGTGGTGGGTGTCATCCATGATCCGCGCGCAAACCGGACAACCCGGCTGCTTCATCGCCTCGATGAGCTTGAAGAAGCCGATGAACTTGGCTGGCGGATTTTTCACGACATGCCTCCGGCATCAATGAGCCGAGTGCCGATCTCTTCCAGAGCGCCGATCGCCGCGCCGAGTCGTTCCACGTCGCCGGCCAAGGCGCCGGCGTGAGTTTCTCGCTTTTTCAGGGCGGCCTGGGCGGCGCCGTACGTCGCCGCAATCGTGGCGCCCAGCCGCTCATCGAGCGAACGCCGGAAGCGGCGAAACGTCAATTCGATCTGGTCGTAAAGTTTTTCTCTCAGCTTCCCCGCGTTGTACAGGACGAGGGCTTCGATCTTGTTCCTGAACCGCCGTTCGATTCGGCGGCGGCGAAGCCGCGGAGGGATGAGCACGTCGATCATCCCCGGTGAAATCGGTCCGAATACGTGCTCGTATCGGTACGTGAGCCAGAAGGGCTCGCGCGTCGCGTCAAAAGCGATGGAATTGTCCATTGGGCGATAGGGCACCTCGAAAAGATCGGCGGCCGTCTTGCGGATCGATTCGACCAGTCGGTCCATCCGTTCCTGGTGCGGGTGGAGAACCTCGGCCAATCGCCGGTCAAAAAGTCTGATCGCCTCCTTGAATTCGCCGTCAAACAGATCGGGGATGGCGGTTCTAAGCGACTCCTGCAAGTCGTCGTCGTTCAAGGGCTGGGCGCCGGCGGCGACGATCACCTGATCGAGGACTTGGTTCAGCCGTTGCATGCCACGCTTGCAAAGCCGGTCGTGTTGCTCGTCCAGGAATTCATGGGTTCGCTTCTTGTCACCGGCCAACAGGTCGTGGGCCGCGACGCGCTCCCGATGCAAGTCTTTGATTCGTTGGTCGAACGTCTTCATCCGCGATAGCAGATCCTCCAGCGGCAATTCCAAGGTCCGCAAGGATAGCCGCAGCCGCATGATGACATCCTCCACGATGTCGGCCGCCTTGTGCCGCACGGCTCGCCGCAATGAATCCATCTTATCCCGCGCAAGAAACCCCAAAAGTCGCTCCTCGACTTGGGCCATCCCGCTGTTGCGCCATCGTTCCGAATCGCCGATGGATTTGGCGCTTAACCCTTCTCTGGCTGAGACCGGGAAAATGGGTGATTCAGGGTCTTCCTCGGCCTGCTGAGAAATGACCTTCCGGAAAAACGTTACCGCATCATCAACTTCGGCCGGGTTCAAATAATCGACCTTGTTCAAGACGAAAAACAGCCGATTGACGTTGGGCCGCACCTTTTTGAGAAACTCGACCTCTGCCTGCGTTACCGGCGGGTCAGCCGAAACGAGAAACAGTGCGCCATCGCACTGCGGAAGGAGATGCAGCGTCGTCTCGGTGTTGTGGCGGAGCGTCGATCCGATGCCGGGCGTATCGATGAATACCACGCCGTTCTTCAGTATCTCCGCCGGATGAAACACTTCGACCCTGGCGACGCCAAGGCGGTTGTGCGGGTTGCCTGATTCCGTCACAAACCGGGTCAGAAATCGGCAAAGCTCCGCCGGATCGGTCGTCGTAAATTCCTCGGGGGCGGCTGCGCTGCTGAACACGACTCGCGCTCGCGGAGGGTGACCAAACCGAATCCACGTCGGAATTGCCGTAAGCGGCACAACCGCGGTGGGAAGCACGATCTGGCCGAGCAGCGCATTGAGCAGCGTGCTCTTTCCGCGTTTGAACTGGCCCAGAACCGCCAGGTGGAATTGGCCGGAGGCAAGCCGGTCCTTCAATTCGGTGAGCTTCGCGGCATCCGTTTCGTATGCCGGGCCGAGACTCACCACTTGCTGGATCGCCGCGTCAAGAACTGGCGATAAACTCTCAGCGGTTTTTCCCTCAGCATAAATCATCCCCGCCTCGCTCTACGCTGTTGCACCGGGGGCCTCGCCAAAAAAAAAGCCCTGACGGGCCAGGGCCTGCCAGGGCAAATTTCAGTCTCCCAGCGGACCGTCGGCCCGATAGGAGTCATTGGTCCCGATGAATCGGGACGATTGCGGCGAACTCCACCGCCTTTATGCGACGAATCATAATGGCGATTGGCTTGGATTTCAAACGTATTGACTCGCAACCGGCCGATTCTAAAATAATCGTGGCCTTGGGGATGGAGTCCCCCGCATAACCGCCTTTTCGGCTAATGACTCCTGCCGCGATGAACCCGCAGGCGGGAGTGGTGCAATCACTGCATACCTCGCCTGTCGGCGAGTTTTTTTGTTTCGGCCGAGGAGGCGTTATGACGCACGTTTGGGCTCAAGCATCGCTCTGGCTGGCACTGGCGCTGGTGGCGACACTTCTGTCGATTTGGTTCCGCATCGCGACAGCCCTGTCGGAAATCGTCGTGGGGACCGTGGCGCAACTGGTGATCGGCGCCCTGGTCGGCACGGCTGCGCTGGGGGCGAACGAATCCTGGATCACCTTCCTTTCCGGCACGGGGGCCATCGTGCTTACCTTCCTGGCCGGCGCCGAATTGGACCCAAAGGTCTTCCGCGTCAAGTGGAAGGAAGCGACGGTCGTCGGTCTGATCGCGTTTTTTTCGCCGTTCTTCGGTTGCGCGGCCATTGCGCGATACGTGCTGCATTGGGGGCCGCAGGCGAGTTGGCTCTGCGGCATTGCCCTATCGACGACTTCGGTAGCGGTGGTCTATGCCGTCATGCTGGAGTTGGGGTTGAACAAGACTGACTTTGGCAAGGCCATTCTGGCGGCCTGTTTCATCAATGACCTGGGCACGGTGATCTTCCTGGGTTTGGTGTTTGCTCCGTTCACTGTGCGTACGCTGGCGTTCGTGGTTGGATGCCTGGTGGTTTTTCCGCTGATCTTCTGGCTGACGCCGAGATTCTTCCGCTGGTACGGCGATCGCCCCTCTGAACTGGAAGCCAAGTATCTGCTGCTTCTCCTGTTCGGGATGGGCGCTGTGGCGGCGTGGGCGGACAGCGAGGCGGTGCTGCCGGCGTACCTGATCGGCATGGTGCTGGCCGGGACGGTCGGCAAAAATCACCTGCTGGTGCGAAGGCTCCGCACCCTCACGTTCGGGCTGCTGACGCCGTTCTATTTCATCCGCGCCGGCTCGCTCGTTTCGGTGCCGGTCCTGCTGGCAACGCCCCTGATTTTCCTCGTGCTGTTGCTGGCGAAGATGGCGACGAAATTTGTCGGCGTCTATCCCATCACCAGAGCGTTGGGTTACGTCAAGCAGGAGGGGTTGTATACGACAATGCTGATGTCCACGGGTTTGACGTTCGGAACGATATCCGCGCTGTTCGGGCTGAATCACAAGATCATCACGCAGGCGCAATACTCGCACGTGGTTGCGACGGTCATCGCCAGCGCCGTGATTCCGACGCTCATCGCCAATGCCTTCTTCCTGCCTCGTTATTTGCTGCCTCGGCAATCCGAAGGTGCGCCGGCCGCTGGAGAATCCACCGCCTCGCCGGTAAAGTCTGGCCAACTGAACACAATCAGCGAGTGAGGAACCCCCATGTACAAAGCAATTCTCGTTGCATACGACGGTTCCACGGCGGCGGCGCATGCCTTTCATTCGGCTTTGGAACTGGCCGAGCGTTTGGGCTCCAGCTTGGGCGTGGTTTCCGTGGCACAACTGCCGGAACCCCCCACGATGGTCGAGACCACGGCGATTTTGGACTTGGCCAAAACGCACTACGAGAAGGACTTCAAACGGCTGCGTGTGGACGCGAAGGCACGCGCCATTGAATTGCAAACTCATGTCGCTGTCGGCCATGCCGCGGACCAGATCATTCACCATTCGGTCGAGTTCAAAGCGGACCTGATCGTGATGGGTCATCGCGGCGGAAGCCGGATGAAGGAATGGCTGCTCGGATCGGTCTCCAAACGGGTTTTGTCATACGCGCCGTGCTCGGTGTTGATCGTGAGGTAGGGGCGGCGAGCAGTATTCCCACATGATTGTCATCAGTCCACGTTGATATGGCATTTGCGATTCCTGTCCTTGGTAATGACGATGCCGAGCCGATGATGACGGTTTCGGACAGCGGCCGGGCAACGATTGCCGGGGACTTGGCCGGCCTGGACGTTGGCGAGGTTCGGTTTGATCGTCACGACCGGCTTCTGTATGCGACGGATGCTTCGCTGTATCAGGTTGAGCCGATTGGGGTGGTGTTGCCGCGGGATGCCGAGGGGCTGCGGCGAGCGATGCGATATTGTGGCGAGCAGGGGGTGGCGGTGTTGCCGCGTGGCGGGGGGACGAGCCTGGCCGGTCAAGGGGTTAATCATGCGGTGATTTTCGATCTGTCGCCGAATTTTCGCCGGGTGGTGGATATCGACGCGGCGGGTCGGAGTTGCCGGGTCGAGCCGGGCGTAACGATCGACGAGTTGAACCGCGAGCTGGCGGAGCGGGGAACTGGTCTTTTCTTTGCGGTGGACCCGGCGTCGATGGCTCAAGCGTCGATCGGGGGTTGCATCGGCAATAACGCGGCGGGAGCGCGTTCCGTGCGGTATGGTCGAACCAGCGAAAATCTTGCCGGAGTTCAAGTCGTTCTCTCGAATGGTGAGGTGACCTGGCTGGAGCCGGGGGCGGGGCGGCGGGATGCGGGGGCGCTGCGGCTTGCCCAGCAGGTTCTGTCGGTCGTTCAGCGTTACGGCGATGAGATTCGCCGCAAATTCCCCAAGCTGGTGCGGCGCAATGCGGGGTATGGACTGGATCTGATTCTGAGCCAACTGGACCGCGGGGTGGTCGCCGAGGACCTTGATCTTTCCGGTCTGATATGCGGAAGCGAAGGGACGCTGGCGATTGTGATTGGGGCGAAGCTAAAGCTTCACCCGACGCCGGCGGCGCGGGGACTGGCGATCGCGGCATTCGAATCGGTCGATGCGGCCATTGAATCCGTGCCGGCAATATTGGCCAGCGGCGCGTCTGCCGTTGAATTGCTCGATGACGTGGTGCTCGACGCGGCTCGAAACAATACCGAATGCCGGCAGTACGCTGAACTGATTCCGAAAATCCGGGGCGAGAATGCGAATGCGGCGCTGTACGTTGAATATCAGGCGGAGCAGACGGACATATCAGCGATGGATCAGCTCGATTCGCGGTTCGATGCACTGCGCGCGATTATTCCGAACTCGGCCATCGCGGTTTATCGGGATTCCGGGCAGATGCTCCGGGCCTGGACGTTGCGCAAGGCGGGCGAGGCGCTGTTGCACAACGTTTCCGGCACGCGCAAGCCGGTGACTTTCGTGGAGGACAATTCGGTCCCCGTTGAAAACCTGGCGAGATTCGTCAAAGAGTTCCGCCGGATCGTGGCGGCGCACGGGACGTCGGCGGCGTATTACGCGCACGCCTCGGTGGGAGTTCTGCACGTGCGGCCGATGCTCGACCTCCACGAGCCGAAGGACCTTCAATCCATGCGCGACATCGCGATCGAGGTGGCGGAACTGGCCCGCGAATGCGGGGGCGTGATGTCGGGGGAACACGGAGACGGCCGCGCTCGCGGACCGCTTCTGGAGACGTTTTACGGACGGCAATTGATCGAGGCGTTTGCCGAGATCAAAAGGGTCTTCGATCCGGCGGGGATTCTCAATCCGGGAATGATTGTTCGGGCGGGAGCGCCCGGCAGCATCACCGAGCATCTTCGGGTGAAGGCCCAGACGGGCGATTTCAAAACCGGGCAGATGGAGACTTACTTTGATTATTCGGATCAAGAGGGATTTGGCGGGGCGGTGGAACGGTGCAATGGGGCTGGATTCTGCCGAAAAACGTTGGGGGGGACAATGTGTCCCTCTTACCGGGCGACGCTTGATGAGAGGCATTCCACGCGCGGGCGCGGAAACGCGCTGCGATTGGCCATCACGGGGCAGGCGCTGGCGGGTCGCGCGGGCGCACCGGCGTGGGACGACCCGGATACGATGCAAACGCTCGACCTGTGCCTGAGCTGCAAGGCGTGCAAGACCGAATGCCCCAGCAACGTCGACGTGGCGAAACTCAAGGCGGAATACACGGGGCAGCGGTTTAAGTTGAATGGAACCATTCCCCTGCGCGCCCGGGCGTTTGGACATATTCGCGCGATCAATCAATTGGGGTCGCTGGCGCCGGGCCTGTTTAACGCGCTGGCGGGCTGGGGCCCGACGCGCGGGGTGGCGAACCGGATGCTCGGGCTGTCGCCGCGGCGAAGCTTGCCTCGGTTTCATCGGTCGCTTTACCGCTTGCAGCGCGGGCGAGATCGCGCGACGGGCGCCGGGCGGCCCAGGGTCGTATTATTTGCCGACTGCTTCAGCGCATATACCGAACCGGAAGTGGGCCGCGCCGCCGTGGAGGCGCTGGAATCGCTGGGATATTCGGTGGATTTGCCGTCCGTCGGATGCTGCGGCCGCGCCATGATATCGACGGGACTGTTGGCCGGCGCAATCCGAACGGCCGATCGAACCCTCGGCGACCTGCGTGAATTCATCCTCGATGAGCGCGTGAAGGCGGTGCTGGTTTGCGAGCCGTCCTGTCTCAGCGCAATCAAAGATGATTGGCTGCAATTGCGGCTGGAAACGGGGATGGACCTTCGGCGTCGGCTGGCGGGCAAGGCGATGATGGTCGAGGATTTCATTCATCGGTTCTGGGATGAACACCCGGAGAAACCCGCTTTGGCCGACGCCGAGGGTCCGGGGATTTTGCTGCACGGGCATTGCCATCAGAAGGCCTTGTGGGGCGAGGAGACGAGCGCGGGATTGCTGCGGCGATTGGCGGGCGAGCGGTTGACGGTGCTTTCAGCGGGCTGCTGCGGGATGGCCGGGTCGTTCGGGTTCACGGCGGAACATTACGATTTGTCGATGCGAATCGGCGAGCTTTCGGTTTTTGGGCCGGTTCGACAGGCTTCGCCCCAGAGCATCGTGTTGGCGCCGGGGACGTCGTGCCGACATCAGATCAGAGACGGCACCGGGCGCAGCGCGTTGCACCCGATTCAGTGGGTCGCAGGCGTGCTGTCATCTTCGCGAAGAAAGACCCACGGCAGCGCCGTGGGCGTTCCGGGAAGGGGAATTCGCGCGGGTGGATTTTGACTGGGGTACACTGAGTTGCAAAGTGCTCTAATTTCTCGGCAGGAGCACAACCCTTCCGCCGATTTCCAGCAAGCCAGCCGGGTGTCCGGCGTCGGCGAGACTTCTCAGCAATTCATCGTCTCCAATCCGTTGCCATGTCCCGGCACGTGGCGGCTCTTCCATGCGCTTCAGCACGTTTGGATCGGTCTGTATCCATAGAATTGTGACGCCGCTCGGCTTCACGGCTTGGTTGCGCTGAAGAACAACATTGCCGTTCTTCACTGTCGCCGGCTTTCGTTCCGCCATGCGCCACGTTGCCATGCCGGCGATCAAGACCAAGGCAAATACCGCGCCATTTCGGGCCAGTCGCCGATAGCGCCGCCGTCGCGCAGCCCGCAGGGCCAGGCTCAGGATCCGATCCTTCCGCTGGAATCCGCGGGCGGATAAATCAGGGATTGAATCACTCATCGAATTCGTCCTTGGCGCGGGTTCGCAATTCCTGAATCGCGCGGCGGAGCCGTCCATCGATGGCGCCAATCGACAGGCCCAACATGCTCGCAACCCGACTGAGGGTCCAACCACGCCGATATCTCATCTCGATTGCCTTTACGATCATTGGGTCGAATTTGGCGATCTGTTCCTCGAGCCATGGTTGGCGGTCATCGATGGGCGGCTGCTCGTCGGCGGACCCGGCAACGACTGCCGCCTCGCGCTTGCGCCGGCGGCGTTCGGAGCGCATCAAATCGAGCGACGTCGTCCGCACGACCAGTTGCATCCAAGCGCGAAACTGTCCCTCCGTCGCGATAGGCCTCACCGTCCGAATCACCCGCAATACCGAGTCCTGCACCACGTCGAGGCAAAACGATTCGTCGCGTCCCGTTGCCCGGCGGGCCTGGCGGTAAATCCAGTCAAAATATTGCCGATAGAACGCCTCGACAGCCCTCGAGTCTCCCGCCGCCATCGCCGCCGTGAGTTTGTCTATCGACTGCGGCACACCGCCTCAGGTGAATCGCTCGGCTCATAATATTACGGCCGGGTCGTCGCATTGGCGGCCAGGTATTTCATTCTCAAGGCCGCGAGTTCTTTGTTCACCTCACCAAGTTCCTGTTCTCGTTGTTGGACGCGGCGGTCCGCCGCTTCAAGCTGTAGCTTGAGATCCGACCTGAGCATCAGGATCTCATCGTCGAGTTTTTTCTTTTCCGGATCGTTTTTCGGCGTCAGGGTCTGAAGCAGTTGGTCTAAGACCGCCATCTTCTGCGGGCCGCCTTTGAAAATCAGGGTGCAAGTAGCCGCATGGATTTTGATTTCCGAAGGCAACTTCTCGTCGACCTCTTCCAGCGCCTGGGAGATCAGCGAAGCCACGTCGTTCAGCGTTTCCTGCTGATTTTGACCCGAGGGATCGAGCGACGCCAGAATATCCGCCAGATAATATACCCTTACATGCGGCTGATCATCGGCCGGAGCGGCGGGCGGTTCCGGCGGCGTGCCGTAGTACCGAGGCAATCCGGGCGAATTCGCCGGAACGCGCGGCACTGCATCGATCTTGATAACGTACAACGGTCCATTTGGCCCGTCGATCCGCTGCGTGTTCACGCCCGCAAAGGAAGTCTTCAAAAACTGCAGGAACTGTCCCACGGTGACGTTCTTCGTCTGCATCGTCGGCAACGTTGGATAATCGTTCGGTACGCCCTCGCCCCGCACGATCACGACGTTGAACCCCGCCACCTTGTCGCGCAGTTGCCGAATCATGGTGTCCAGATCCGTCGACCCGGTGACCGAAATATCCGGTACAATGGTATCCTCAAGTTTCTGTGCGGCCTCCGGAATCTCCGCTGGTGTATTGGCTGGCGCTGGCACGGGCTGCCCCAGCGTCATGCTGCAAAGAGCCATGCAGGCAAGACCGGCCAAAATCGACATCGCTGGATTCATGATTACCTCCAAAAGGGGAACATGGCGTATCCACAGTCCAATACGCCGCCGAGGGGTGGTTTTCTCGCAAAGATCCGCAGGAATAATTATCAATAACCCCGGCAAAGCCGGGGGCTAACGGAAAAGAACTGCTTCGGCGGTCGAACGGCATCGCGGCCACACGGGGATTCCAGACCGCGGGTCGGTTATTCGCCCTGGATCGTGCCGTTCGCCTATACTCTCCGATCTTTCACCGTGTGTTGTAGAAGTTGAATTGGAAGGACGTTGTACGCCAATGAGTGGTTGCCGGGAGGGTGTGGAGACGATGCGGAGCGTTGGCGGGATTGCGCGGGGGACGGGGCATGGGGGCAACGGGGCGGTGCCGGTGGACATGGGGCCGGATTCGCCCGTGCAGATCGTGGCGGCGGGCAAGACCAGGCCAAAGCTGGATCGAAGATGGGTGACGGCCGCCCTGATGCTGGTCATGGTGCTGGCATCCATGGAACAAACCGTGACCAGCACGGCCATGCCGACGATCATCGGGTCGCTGCATGGGCTGGAACATTATTCGTGGGTGGCGTCGATTTATCTGCTGGCGTGTACGGTGAGCATGCCGCTGTACGGCCGATTGGCCGACTCGCTGGGAAGAAAGCGGGTCATCCTTTTCGCGATCGCGTTGTTTTCGGTCAGTTCATTGCTGGCGGCCAGTTCGCGGTCGATGCCGGAATTGATTGCCTACCGCGGTCTGATGGGGCTGGGTGCGGGCGGGATCATGCCGGTAGTTTTGACGATCCTGGGGGACATTTTCACTCTGGAAGAGCGTGCCCGGATTCAGGGGCTTTTCAGCGCGGTGTGGGGGACGGCATCGCTGGCCGGGCCGGCGCTGGGATGGTTCCTCGTGGTCACGCTGGGCTGGCAGTCGATCTTCTTTGTGAATCTGCCGTTCGGATTGCTGGGAATGTTGGTGCTGGTGCGATATTACCACGATCAGGAAAAGCCGCGATCGGTGCATCTGGATCTGGCGGGGATCGCGTCGCTGGGGGTGGGTTGCATGTCGCTGCTCATGCTGGTGTCGCGGCTGGGGCCGGGCGGGTGGCCGATGAACGTCTCGCTGGCGCTTGGGGCGGTGGCGGCCGTGGCCATGATCTTCTTCATCATCAACGAACGTCAATCCGCCAACCCGATCATGCCGGTGGATTTGCTGATGAACCGATCCATCGGCCCGTCGCTGCTGGGGAGTTGTCTGCTGGGGATCGGATTCCTAAGCCTCGACACGTTCGTGCCTTTGTACGTGCAGGGCGTGCGCGGGGGTGGACCGGGATCGGCGGCATGGGTCGTCAGCCCCGTCATGCTCACCTGGGCTCTTTCCGGAATCTTCGCGGCGCCGCTGGTCGTCCGATGGGGGTTCCGAAATACCTCCATGCTCGGCTCGGCCATCATCGTGGTTGGATTCAGCGGGCTGTTGGCCGGCACGGCATTCGGCGTATCAAAACACGTTCTGGCGGCGGTGCTGGCGCTGACCGGGTTCGGATTCGGGCCGGCTTCCATGAGTTTTCTGTTGTCGGCCCAGAACGCCGTGAGCTGGCAACACCGGGGGATCGTCACCAGCAGCGTTCAATTTTTCCGCACCGCCGGCGGATCGATGGGCATCGGAATTTTGGGCGCGGTGTTCAACGTCATCACCCGCCCAAAACTTTTTGGCCTGGAATCCTCGGGCGTAACGCCGGCTTCGCTGCTCGATCCGCATGCGCGGGCCCGGTTGTCGCCGGCGATTCTGCATTCCGCCGGCTGGATCATCGACGGCGGATTGCATTGGGTGTTCATGGGAATGGTGGGCGTGGCGATTCTGCAGTTGATCGCTTCGCGTTGGATGCCGGTGCACAAGGCGGAGCACGTGCTGAGCAAAGCGGAATTGGCTGAGGCGATGGTGGGGTGAAGGGGGAGCGGGCACACGCTCAGACCCCGTGCGCGCAGTGAAATAACTGCTGTTTAGGGAAAGTGCATCGCTCGTAGCGAGGTGGATTGGCGGTCTGCGCTTTGCATTCCCTACGTCTGTCATCGTGCTGCGAAGAGGAGGAGGGGGAGCAAAAAGATCGGGTAGGCAAAGCCTATGAGGCAGAGAATTGCACCCACGTAAAACAATATTCCCGCGGGTGAATTAAGGATGAACCATATTGCAAGAGCGATGCTGGCGAGCGACTGCAACGGGATGTATATCCAGTGCAGTATGAGGCGCCGCCCATCCGACCGAAGCAGCATTGCTGCGGCCAGCAGCAGCAAAACAGGCAACAGAAGCAGCCCAGCGAGTATGACCGATTCCCAACGAGACCCCGTGTATGACAACTCATTCCCAAAACTTACTACAAAAGGTCCTCTGGCGGAGAGGTCTCGGATGTCTCGCGCAGCTTGCGACATTTTCTTAAAGCTTTCCCAGAGGAGGTAGCCGCCAAGCAGCAAGGTCAGGATGCTCACTACCAAGCTGAAGAAACCAACGATTCGAAGACCCTGTGCGGGAAATGCGGCACCGGCAGATGGTTGCCCGCCAAACGCGCCGGGGCCCGCATAATCAATTGGCTGGTGTTGCGGCAAGGAATCGTGAGACTCTCGCATCTTGTTTCATTCTAAGTCCAACGTGCGCACCAGGCCAGATCGTTCGTGTTTTTGGGGGGAAGACGACCTCGGGCTCAGGATTTTGCCTCGGCGTAAGGTGGGAAGGAAGCCAAATTGCCGAGCGAGGCCGGTTATGCTTCGTTGGGTAAATGGACTTGGGTTTGGGGAAATGGCCCGAGGCAGCGAGCTGCCCTCGGCTTTGGTTGGGATTCACTGCTGCATTCCGATGCGATGCATGATCCAGGCGCGGAAATACCAGGCTACGGCCAGGATGATCAGGAGGATCAGGATGGCTTTGAGTTTTCCGCCGCTGGTGCGGCGGACGTTGCCGGCACGGGGGTTGGGGACGTGGGATTGCGGGGGGTAGCCGTCAGTTATGTCCACCACGCGATGAACGGACATGCCCTGGCCGGCGGCCTTGCGCTCGGCGGCGGCTTTGCTCTCGGCCTCGAATTCCAACGTCATTCGAGCGCCGGTGTCGCGGTTTTGGCCGATGACCTGGAATTTCATTTTAACGGACCATCGCGTTGCCCTGGAGCTTCAGCGGGTCTTCCTGCAAAACGACGTTGTCGTAGCGCAAGATCGTGCCCTTGGCTTTCTCCAATGTGGACAGGGCGATGTTGTAATTGGAGATGGCCTCGGCTTCGTTCTGGCGCGATTCGGCCAGGGCGTCCTGGATCTGCAATTTGAGCTGAACGAATTCCGGGGTGAGCGGCTCGCCGCTGCTTTCGCGCGTGTCGATGCGCTTCAGGGCGTCCTCGGCGGCGAATCGCGATCGGCGGCTGGAGCGGCTCACTTCCCACGTCGTCTGCACGGCCCGAGCGGCCGTCTTCACGTCCACGGCAACCGTCTCGATGTTGGAACGATACTGTTCGATGGCCTGCATGTGCTGATAGAGGGACCGCTGGTAAATGGCGCGGGCGGCCCGGTTGCCGATGGGCATCTGGAGCTTGAAGCCGACCGTGAAATCGACGTGGGAGAAATCCAGGCCCGTGAAGGTGAGTCCGAAATCGCTGTTGACGCTCTGGGGACCCACCGAGCCGACAAAATCAAATTGAGGGAGCAGGTTGTTCTTGGCCACGCTGACGGTGACGACGGCCGCGTCCACCTTCAACTGTTGTTCGCCGAGTTCAAGGCGGTTTTCCATGGCGGTGTTGATTTCGTCCTGAAGGTCAAAGTCGATCGGCTCATCGATGGGTTCATCGGCGGGCAATATGAGCACGTTGGAAGTGACGGGATATTCCGGATCGCTCATAAGCCCCTTGATCTGGTCGGACAAATCGCGGGCCTGCGCCTTGAACTGGATCAACTGGCTGCGGCGCAGCTCGAGTTGGGTTTGAGCCTGGGCGACCTGGAGGGGGCTGACGTCGATCTTCTGCTGCATGCGGTTGAACAGGACGTTGTAGGTCTGCTCGGTCTGGACGATGAGTTGCTCCTGAATCCGGATGTCGCGCACGGCCTGGACGAGTTGCCAGTAGGCCTTTTCGATGTCCGCGACGTTTTGCTCGACGGATTTGCGGAACTCCAGGCGGCTGACCTTCTGGTTGAGGCGGTTGATGACGATCTGGGCGTGGTTGACGTCGTAGCCGAAATTTCGCAGCAACGGTTGGGTGATCGAAAGCGTCAGATCGTTTTCGTAAAACGGACTGAACTGGGTCTGCTGGGGAAGGAACCAGTTGTAGGTGGCTTGATATTGGAGTTGAAGCTGGCCGCCGCTGGCGAGATTCTGCTGGACGCCGGTTTGCAGCGTACCCAAGTCGGAATCGAGAATGAAACTGGTGTACGGCGAACCGCCGGTGAAGCTGTTGAAGATCGTGCCGGCGCTCAGCTCGTGCTTTTGCTGGTATTGGAGATTGGTGAAGAAGACGGGATCGAAATTGGCCAGGGCCTCGATCACGCGGGCGCCTTCGATGGCGGGCTGGTAGGCGGCGACCTTGACGTCATGGTTGTTGGCGACGGCGCGGTGGATGATCTCATGGAGTCCCATGCGGACGATGGGCTCGAGGTCGAGGTCCGGCCCGGTGGTGGGACGAACGGTTTGGCCGTTCACGCGCGATTCACCCCCGGGACCGATGTCCGTGAAGGCGTCCTGCCGTGTTGCTGGCAGCGGACGAAGGGCCTCGGGGTTGGTTTCGCCGACGTTGGCGCGTTCGTCCTGTTGAATCAACCGCGGATCGAAAACCTCCGGCGGCGAGATGTCGCAACCCATCATTCCCCAGCCCAGGCCCAATACGGAAATTCCCGCGCACAAAAGAGTTCGACAGTGCATTTGCCCATCATAACAAATCAGCGGCGTATTTCTCTCCTTTGGCGACGGCTTTTTGACAATAAATCACGGCATGGGATGGCGGGGGGGAAATCTTCGGTTAGTCCGCCGTTGCCTATTGGCCAATTGACGTCGATCTTGTTAGACTTCCCGCCATGCCTCCGTCTGACAAGATGGAACTGCCGATTGTCCTGGAACGCGCGGCGGACGATCTGGGTGTGTACCCGATCGCGGCCTACGAGTTCGTGCAGCGGGGTCTGGCATATACGGTGTGCCGGGTATTCGGTCCGGCGCTGAAGCCGGGCGTCGGCAGGCACGTGACGGGGCAGCAGTTGTGCCATGGATTGCGGGAACTGGCGACCAAGCAGTGGGGGTTTCTGGCCCAGACCGTGCTTCGCAAATGGAACATCACCTGCACGCTGGATTTCGGGCGAATCGTATTCAGCCTGGCCCGGCACGAGGCGATGTCCACGACGCCCGACGACACGATCGACGATTTCCGCAACGTGTACGACTTCACGAAGGCATTTGAATCCGCCTACCGCATTGCGGCGAAATGTTGAAACCCCCGGCCAAAGGGAAAGCCCCGACGGACAAGCCGACCCCGCGCTTGGCGCCGCGCCCGATGTTGTTCAAGGTATTGTGCGTGGTTTTCGCGATATGGATGGCGGCGCTTTTGGTGATGTATTTCTGGACGGTGTATCCCCTGCGGCATCCGAGCCGTTAAATAAATTTGAGCGATCCAGCGTGGGCGGTTAATCTGCCTGAATGCTTCAGGCCGTTCTTCAAACCATCGAATCCCGGCGCCAGCAGGCGGTCGCGGCGCTCGTGGAATTCCTGGCTATTCCCAGCGTCAGCACCAAGCCCCAGCACAAACCTGACATGCAGCGATGCGCCCAATGGCTTGCCGACCATCTTGCCTTTGGCGGGCTGGACGTGAAGATCATTCCCACCGGCGCTGGAAGCGGGGCGCCGATTGTGGTGGCGAAAAATAAGCACGTCGCTGGGCGAGCCACGGTGCTGCTTTACGGCCATTACGACGTACAACCGCCCGAGCCGCTGGAGTTGTGGACCAGCCCGCCGTTTGAACCGACCGTGCGCGACAACGCGATCTACGCGCGCGGCGCGGCGGACGACAAGGGACAGGTCTGGGCGCATGTCGAGGCGATCCTGGCTTGGCAGGCGCACGCGGGACTGCCCGTCAACCTCACGTTGTTGATCGAAGGCGAGGAGGAGATCGGCTCGGCAAATCTAGGCGAGTTCGTGCGCGCCCAGCGCGCTTTTCTTCGTGCCGACATCGCGGTCATCAGCGATACTCCCCAGTTCGCTCGCGGAATCCCGGCCATCTCCTGCGGTTTGCGCGGGTTGGTGTACGTGGAGGTTGTCGTCACGGGTCCGTCCCACGATTTGCACAGCGGCCTATTCGGCGGGGCCGTGCCCAACGCGGCCAACGTGCTGTGCGAACTGCTGGCGACGCTCCACGACCGCGACGGGCGCGTGAACGTGCCGGGGTTTTACGACAAGGTCGTTCCCCTGACGGCCGACGAACGCAAGGCGTGGGCCAAGCTGCCTCTCGACGAGAAGCAGTTTGCCGCCGAGTTGAAATTGCCCGGCCTGCACGGCGAAACCGGCTACAGCGTCCTGGAGCGGATATGGGCAAGGCCGACGTGCGACATCAACGGGCTGACCTCCGGCTACCAAGGCCCCGGCGCCAAAACCATCATCCCATCCAAGGCCTCCGCCAAGGTTTCCATGCGCCTGGTTCCCAACCAGGACCCCATCGCCGTGCGCGAGGCGTTCACGGAAGCGATGCGGCAACGATGTCCGAAGTATGCCGCGATTGAAGTGATTCCCCACAGCGATACGCCGGCCATTCTCGTGCCGATGCACAGCCCGGCCATGGAACTGGCATCCGAGGCGGTCGAGGTGGGCTTCGGCGTGCGCCCCGCGCTGATCCGCAGCGGCGGCAGCGTTCCGGTCGTCGAGCTCGTCAAATCGAATCTGGGGATCGACACGCTGCTGGTGGGATTCGGTTTGCCGGACGATCGGGTGCATTCCCCGAACGAGAAATTCGGCCTGGATTGCCTGCACGCCGGCGCGCGAACGGCGGCGGCGCTGTACGAGCGCTTGGCGCGGCTGGGGGGCGTTCATTAGCCAGAATGCGTTTGGCCCGGGCTTTTTTTAATTCGCTTTCCTCATCGCGATCGTGCAATCGCCGTCGCGGTAGGCGGTGTCGAGGGCGACGTCGGCGGTCAGAGCATGGGCGAAATCCAGCACGTCGGCGATGGGGTGCCAGGTGAGATGCTTGCCGGCGGCCAGGCGCGTGGAGCAGAGGAAATTGAACGCCAGCTCGCTGCGGGTGTATTGCCAGGCGAGGCGGAGGGTTTGGTAAAAGTCGTCTGGCCGCAGTGTGTTGAGCGATCCGCAGAAGACAATGACGTGCGCGTTTTGGTCGAGCAGGGCCGGATTGTCGATGAAATCGCCGCGCACGATTGCCGCGTTGGGCGGGATTTTCGCCTGGGCCGCCTGGGCCAGGGTTTCGACGGCTTCGAGGCCGATGTATCGGATGGGATGGATGTCCTGAGCCAGGAGATAGTCGAGAAAATCCGCGCGGCCGCAGCCGGCGTCGAGGACGATGCGCGCCTCCAATTCACACCATCGCGCCAGGGCCGCGAAGCGCGCCGCCTGCGCGGACGGATTGGCCCAAAGCAGCGATTCGAACTTCGCTCCGTGCCGCTGAACGGCATCGAGATAGGGGCGGAGATAAGCGGGAGGGGACATTGGGAGAGTATCTTAGCGGGTTGTCGCTGGACAGGACAATCGAAGCGTGACAGGATTGGAGGGAATAATGGAAATTCGAAACTCGAAATTCGAATGACGAATCAAATTCGAAATTCAAAATTCGAATGACGAAACGGTCTTTGTTTCGAATTTTGAATTTCGAATTTGATTCGTCATTCGAATTTCGAGTTTCGAATTTGCTTTTGGGAGCTTCCATGTCCTTGCTTGTCACCGGTTCCATCGGTATCGACACCGTCGAGACGCCGTTCGGGTCTCGGCAGGACGTCATCGGCGGATCGGCGGTTTATTTCTCGCATGCGGCGTCGTTCTTCGCGCCGGTGCGCCTCGTCGGGGTCGTCGGCGAAGATTGCCCCAAGCCGCTGCTGGATGTCTTCCGCGGGAAGAATATCGACACGGCGGGCCTGGAAATCCGCAAAGGCTCCAAGACGTTCCGCTGGCATGGGTCGTATCTGAAGGACATGAATGAGGCCGAGACCGTCGAGGTCGATCTGAACGTTCTGGCCGAGCGGGCGGCGAAAATCCCGCCGGAATTTCTGGACAGCGAATTTGTTTTCCTCGCCAACACGCATCCGGCCCTTCAGCAGGAAACGCTGGGGATGCTGAAATCGGCGAAGCTGGTCGTGGCCGATACCATGAACCTTTGGATTCAGACGGAACGGGCGCACCTGGAGAAATTGCTGGGCAAGGTTGACGGGCTGGTGTTGAACGACGGGGAGGCCCGGCTGCTGACGGGCCAGAAGAACGTAATCGTCGCCGCCAGGGACGTGCTGAAAATGGGGCCGAAATTCGTCGTCGTCAAGAAGGGCGAGCACGGGTGTCTGCTGGTGAGCGAGCGCGACACGTTCGTGTTGCCGGCGTATCCGGCCGACAAAGTCGTCGATCCCACCGGCGCCGGCGACAGTTTTGCTGGGGGAATGATGGGATACCTGGTGAGCCAGGGAAATCTCAGCAGCGCCGCGTTGAGACGGGCGTTGGCGTTCGGCACGGTTGTCGCCAGCTTCACGATTTCGGATTTTTCCCTGGCCGGCCTGACGGCCGCGACGCGCGAGCAGATTGACGAACGATGGGAGAAATTGAAGGCGGCGATGAGTTTTTGACGGCGGGTTCGGGAACGAAGGCGATTGAACCGCCAAGACGCCAAGACGCCAAGGTCGGAATTGAGCCATGATTTTACCTTGGCGTCATGGCGTCTTGGCGGTTCAATTCATGCTCTTCCTGAGATTTTGGCAGACACGACGGAGGCCCGCATGCGCCTTTTTATCGCCATCGAACTTCCCGACGAGGTTCGCCGGCATCTGCAAAAGATGCGGGAACTGTTGCAGCCAATTCTAAAAGCGAAATGGACGCGGCCGGAACAGTTGCACCTCACGCTGAAATTCCTGGGGGACACTGCGGATTCTGAACTGCCGAAGGTTTTGGGACAATTGCGGGCAATTCGAATGACCGAGCCGATCAGGCTTGCGACGGCGGGAGTCGTTTGTCTTCCGCCGCATGGGCCGATCCGCATCGTGGCGGCGGCGTTGGAGGATGAAGCGGGGAATTGTGCGAAGCTACAGAGCGCGATCGACCAGGCGTGTTACGCGGCGGGATTTCCGTTGGAGGGACGCCGGTGGACGCCGCACGTGACGCTGGCGCGGGTGAAGGATCGCGTGGGAGCGTCGGTGCGCGCCGCCGCCGCAGAAGCGGGGGCTGGGTTGGCTGAGTGCCGGTGCGAGATCGACGCCTTCGCCCTGATCGAAAGCCGATTGGACCGCGATGGACCGACGTATGGACGTGTCGCGAGCTTCTCGCTGGTTGAATAGAAGATTTCAGGGTCAGAATATTCGAAAAAAATATTTCTGGATTTCCGTTTGCAATCGCGCCGATGGTTGATATTATACCCGAACAAACACTGAACAGGGACGGTTTGGTGACTTCCGTCGAGTTCAGTTGGCGGGGCATGTTCTGATGGCGGATTCGCCGTCGCATTCGCCCGCTTTAAGTCACCGTGACATGTCGCCGGCTGAACAAGATACCCGGCGGAAAAGGAGTTTCTCGTGATCAAGTCCATCGAAAAGACGGACGCGAAGAAGGACCAGTCCGCGTCGTCCGCAACTGATGTGCGCGAGCCTGTGCTGCGTGAGCCTGTGGTACGTGAAGTGAAGGAGCCGGCCAAGCCGGCGGCCCCGAAGGCCGCTGGGCACGAATCGGCCCGCGAATCGGCCCTGTCCCGCGCCGTTCAGCAAATCGAGAAGCAGTTCGGCAAAGGGGCCGTTATGAGGCTCGACGGCGATATAAGGGCCACGGTGGACGGCATTCCCACCGGCTCGCTCAGTTTGGATATCGCGTTGGGCGGCAATGGGGTTCCGCGCGGAAGGGTGCTGGAGGTTTTCGGGCCGGAATCCAGCGGCAAAACGACCCTGACCCTGCACATCATCGCCAATGCCCAGAAAGCCGGCGGCGTGGCGGCGTTCATCGACGCCGAGCATGCCCTGGATCCATCCTGGGCCAAGCGGCTGGGGGTTCGGCTGGATGATCTGCTGGTGTCGCAGCCCGATACCGGGGAGCAGGCCCTGGAAATCTGCGAGCTTCTGGTGCGCTCCAACGCGGTGGACGTGATCGTCATCGACTCGGTCGCCGCACTAATTCCCCGCGCGGAGATCGAGGGGGAGATGGGCGACAGCCACGTCGGCTTGCAGGCCAGACTCATGAGCCAGGCCATGCGAAAACTCACCGGCGCGATCTCCAAGAGCCGGGCAACGGTCATCTTCATCAACCAGATTCGCGAGAAGATCGGGGTGATGTTCGGCAACCCGGAAACGACCCCAGGCGGTCGGGCGCTTAAGTTTTACTCCAGCGTCCGGATCGACGTGCGGCGGACGGGCACGATCAAGGACGCGGAGGTTTCCGTCGGATGCCGCACCCGGGCGCGCGTGGTGAAGAACAAAATCGCGCCGCCATTCCGCGACGCGGAGTTTGACATCATGTTCGACCACGGCATCAGCTTCGAGGGCGACGTGCTGGACTTGGCGGTCCTGGCCAACGTCGTGGACAAGAGCGGGGCATGGTTCAATTTCAAAAACGTGCGGTTGGGCCAGGGGCGCGAGAACTCCAAACAGTTCCTGGTGGAGCATAAGGACGTGTTGGAGGAGATTCGGCAGGCGGTCCTGCAAAACAAGGGCGTTGCAAGCGCCAAGCCGGCCGTTGACGCGGTCGAGGCTTAGAGCTTCTAAGAATTGCAAGGGACCGCACCCGGATGACCGATAATGGCCTCGTATGGGTCATCCTCTATCTGGGCACGGGCGTGCGCTGACGGTGACGTTGGCTGGGTTGGCGCTGGCGTTCGGCTTGTCGGGACATGGGCGGAAGTTCGCGGCCAGTGTTGCCGCAGCCGCCGACGTTGCGACCGGCTCGGGCGCCGCCCGAACGGAAGCCGGTGCGCCCCGCGCCGATGGCATCGCCATGGGCCCGGAGGCGAAGCCTTCCGGTTCGGAGGCGAAGCCTTCCGGTTCGGAGGCGAAGCCTTCCGGTTCGGAAACGCCTTCCGAAGCGATTGAAGATGATTCCGATGCTTCGGACCTGACGGTGCTTCAGGTCCGATTCGAATCCGTGGCCCGGCAGGTTGCGCCGGCGGTGGTGTCGATCTCCGCCGCCGAGACGGCCAACGCCGCCGACGGCGCCCTTCGCGCCGATGAGATGAATCCGCAGTTGCTGCAATCGCTGCTGGACAAGACCACGCGGACGATCGGCACGGGGTTCATCGTCGATCCAGATGGGTTCATCGTCACTAACGAACACGTTATCGAGGGTTCGCAGCAGTTCTGGGTCACGACGGACGAGCACAGAGTTTTTCCGGCGATCGTGGTGGGAGCCGATCCTCGGGGCGATCTGGCGGTGCTGAAGATTCCCGCCACGCATTTGCCGACCGTGCGGTTTGCCACGGACGAATGCCGGCGCGGCCAATGGGCGATCACGCTGGGAAACCCGTACGGGCTGGCGACGGAAGGGCAGATGTCGCTCAGCGTCGGAGTCATCAGCGCGACCGACCGCTCGCTTCCACGCCTGGCGAGCAAGGAAGACCGGCTCTATTCCAACCTGATTCAGACGACGGCACAGATCAATCCGGGAAATTCAGGGGGTCCATTGCTGGATTTGGAGGGGCGGGTCATCGGCATCGATACGGCCGTGATTCTGCCGCAGAGACAGACCAACGGGATCGGCTTTGCGCTGCCGATCACCCCGGAATTGCTGGGTGAGATCGCGCAGCTGGAGCAGGGGCGGGAGATGGTTTACGGATACATGGGGGTGACGGTCACCGCGCCGACGCCGCTGCAAAGGCACGAAGCGGCCGTGTCGGAAGCGGTCGGAGTATGCGTGGAATCGGTGGAAGCCGGCTCGCCGGCCGCCCGGGGGCTGAAGGACGGGGATTTGATCGTTCAAATCGACGGCCAGACGATCGACGACACGGCTCGGTTCGTCAGGCTGGTGGGCGCCGCGCCGGTAGGGCGCGCGATTTCGCTCAACGTCGTTCGGGATGGCAAGAAGATGGCGGTGAACGTCACGCCGGTGAAGCGCGCCGTGCAGCTTGCGGTTTCCAGCCAGAACCAGCGGATGTATTGGCGGGGAATGGTCCTGGGCCCGGTGCCGACGAACTGGCCGGTGGCGACGAGCGACGTCAAGCATCGGGCGGGGATTCTGGTGGTGGGGATACAGGACGACAGCCCGCTGAAAAAGCAGGGTGTGTGCGTCGGTACGGTGATCACCGCCATCGCGGGCCGTCCGGTGGCGAACATGCTGGAGGTTCAGCGGATTCTCAACGACGTTCCGCCCGAGCAATGCACGGTGCAGACCGCGGCCGAAACCACGGAAGTGGCGACGGCGAAGAAGTGAATCCACTTCTCAGCGGCGATACGGCAGCTGGACCATAAGGTAGGGGTCGCCGTCGTCCTGCATCGCTTCTGCCTCGTCCGACTCGCCGTTGTCGTTGAAATACTTTTTCGCGACATCGTAACACTTGGTTCGGGCGGCTTTATCATCCGGCAATTCGACGACCATCTGAAAGGCATCGCCTTTGCCGTTGATGTCGCGGTCGGTTTCGAACCAGACGTTCTTGGCGCCGGCGTCGTACCAGCCATTGACGGTGGCGCTTTCGGCAACTCGACCGTTGACGGCGACGTATTTGCGGGCTTCGTGCAGGACGTTTTGTGCCTTGGCCCGATTGACTTCATCGATCACGGGATTGGTGGCGACGGATCCGCCGCCGGTGGAGGGAATCGCGACGGACGACCCCGCGACGCCGCCGAAGCTCAGGATGAGCTTCAGCAGAAGGACGATCAGGACGACGCGAAGGATTCGATAGAAGATGCTGAGAATGACGACGACCATCCAAGAATCGCCGGGGTCCATGCTGAAAAGGTAGATGAGGGTGACCCAGTAGACGCCAAGGGCGATGGGAAGTCCGATGGCGCCAAAGCCGAAGATACCGCCGCCGCCGAAGCCGCCGGTCCAGGTGGCGAAAAGGCCGTCAACCCAGGTGGTGATTCCGTCGCAGAACAGAGCGACGGCGGCGAACTTGAGCAGGGCGGTTCCGATGCCGCCGAAGCTGACGCCAAGGGGGCCGGCGATGACCAGTGCGAAGCCGAAGAGTATGCCGGTTTCCAAGATTCCCATGATGATCAGGCCGATGCCCGTGGCCAGAATTGCGAAACCGCCGAGGTGGTAATGGATGGCGTAGTAGCCGATATAAAGCGCCGCGCCGACGATCAGGAGCGCGATGGGGACTTGGATGTCGCGTTTTTTGTGGATGAAGACATTGGAGGAGGATCGCTCCAGCTCGCGCGCGGTGGGGGCGTTCCGATACGCCAGGGGGATGACCGGATGCGGCGTACCAGCGGCGGCGGGTGCGGCGACGGGAGGGGCGATGGCCTGGACGATCGTCGGGGGCAACTTCGCAGCGGCCGAGCGGGCGTCGTTCGCCAAGTCCGACAGGGCATAAAGGTCGTGGTCGGCGGCTTCAGGTTCCGGCTCGGCGCCAAGCGGGTGCGGCGGGATGGTCATCGAGTGGCCGCACGATTTGCACTTAACCCGCCGTCCGACGAACTCCTTCTTCCATGTCATTTCGCGGCTGCATCCGCCGCAGGAAAACGTCTCGGTGGCTCCCGGCATATCATGAGTCTCCGCGGAAATGCGATCACCCAACAACCGCTGGAATGATGCGCAGGGATGGGCAAAAAGGCAAGCAATTCCTGTTTCCTAACGGAAGGATTACATCGGACGGGTGATGACGAAATCGGCCAGGGTGTCCAGGACCTGGCGCGAGGGCGAATCAGGCAGGGTGGTAATCGCGGCGCGGGCGCGCGAGATCAAGGATTTGGCGAGCCGGGCGGCGTATTCGACCGACGGGCTGGGAAGAATCAGATTACGGATGCGTTCGACCTTGTCGGCATCGTGACTCTTCAGCAGCGAACGCAAGAGGGCGCGATGCTCGTGCGGAGCGTTGGCCAGGAAATGGATGATCGGAAGCGTCAGCTTCCCCTTTAACACGTCAATACCGAGCGTTTTGCCGACCGTCGATTCCTCGCCGACGATGTCGAGGATGTCGTCCTGGATTTGGAAGGCGGTGCCGAGGCATTGGCCGTATTGACGGAGATGCTCGACGCAAGCCTCGTCGGCGTCGGCGAAGGTCGCGCCCAGAAGACAGCAGGAGGCGCAGAGCACGGCCGTCTTGCAGGTGATGATCTGCAAATACGTTTCCTGGTCCAGATCGAGATTATTCCGGTGATGAATTTGCAAAAGTTCGCCTTCGCAGACCTGGTTGGTTGTCTGGCCGACGACGCGCGAGGCAAACTGGGAATCCAGACTGGAGCAAAGATGGAAGCTGTGGCTGATGAGATAATCGCCCAGGAGAACCGCGGCCTCGTTGCCGCGGAGATGGTTGATGGTGGCGCCCTTGCGGCGAAGCTCGGCGTCGTCGAGGACGTCGTCGTGGACGAGCGTGGCCATGTGAACCATCTCGACCACGGTCGCCAGGACGGTGTGGGCATCGGTGAGCTTGCCGCAGGCTTTGCCGGACAGGAGGACCAGGAGCGGCCGAAGCATTTTTCCGCGGAAACGGCTGACGTGCCGGCAGAGCGTGTTGACGCAGGGGAGATTGCTGGCCAGCTCCTGGTCGAAGAGCGTCTGGACGGCCTCGAATTCCGGGCGGACGCATTCGGTGAGACTGTCCAGGACGGAAGAGGGCGCGCTTGCCATGGGCGGGGATTATAGGGATTGGTCGGAAAGTGCAAATTGGTTTTGGAAGTTTCGGAAGAATTGAAAGAAGCAACGCCGCCGATCCGCGCGCTGAAAGCGCACGGCCCGGTGTGCCGGGACGTGAATCACGCATCGGATGATGCGGGGCGTTTATTGACCGCCGGATGGCTGAGTGGCCGCCGCGCCCATGCTGTCGGCTTGCTGCTTCAGCTCCTGCGCCTTCTGTTCCTCGCTCTGGGCGCGGTGCTCTGCCGTGCCGGCCTTCTTCTCGGCAGCGAGGCGCGCTTCGATGTCCTCCAGTTCCTTCTTCTGGTCATCCGTCAGCAGCGCGGTGATCTCGTCGTGCTCCTTCTGGTGGATTTGCTTCTCCTCGTCGAGAATCTCGGTATGGATATCCCTGATCTTCGCTTTCTGATCGTCGGTCAAATCGCTTAACCTATTGAACGGAGCGATCACGCGACTTCGAGTTGGAGTGCTCGGCTCCGCGGCGGCCGGCTGGGTTGTGGCGTCTTGCGCGATCGCCACCACCGCCACGGCCAGCAAAGTCGCGCACGCAATGGCGATCAGGCAGTTCCTGACGTTCAACATGGCATTTCCTTTCGCTGAATTGATAGACCTAAAATCCTCGCCCACCGAATTGGGAAAAAACGTAAACTGCCGAAGGTTAAACCTCCGAACCCCCCGAACGCAAAAGAATTACGTGCAGATAACAGTCTCCGCCGCAGCAAATCAGCCATGTCCTGGGATTACCAACCAGGGTCGGGATGATAAATGACGTGATCCTCAGCGCTTGCGCGCTGGGGCGCTCTCAAAAAGGGGATTGTTGACCTTCAACGTGGCCGCGGGCACGGGCGCCGTCCGCGTTTCGGCCGGCGGGATAACCCGAGGGGCGATAACCGGCTGGGTCACAGCCGGCGGGGGCGCTTCCGGCGGGACTGCGTCCGGCGGGGCTGCGTCCGCGGGGGCCACGTCGGGGCGGTATAACCGGCCGCCGAACGCCTTCTGCCAATCCGTCCAGTTCGACTCGGCCATCGCGCCTTCGCCGCGCGTCAGCGACAAGGCCATCATCAGCTTGGCGTCCAGGTTCTCGATGACGTGAACCGCGATCGCCTCGGGCGTCGACGGCAGCCGCGCAGCGCCGAATTCCGGCTCGCCATGATGGCTCAGAATGATGTGCTGAATCACGTCAATCAGCGATTGCGGGATCTTCTCGCCGGGACCTAAAACCTTCTCCGCCTGCTCGGCCTTCTTCTCCACCCAGATGGCGCCCTTGACGATATGGCCGACCAATTGCCCCCCATCCGTATATGTGAACGCGCTGTCGTAGGAAAGCTCCCACGTCTTGGCCAGATCGTGCAGGAAAACCCCGGCCACCACCAAGTCGCGATTCAACCTGGGATAAAACTTGCACACGGCATCCGCGACCTCCATGGCGTTCAACGTGTGCTCCAGCAATCCGCCGACGAACGCATGATGGAAAGTCATCGCCGCGGGGGCTCGGCAAAAACGGTTCATTAACTCCTCGTCGTCCAGATACGCCCGCACCAGCGCGGCCAGCGGCCGGCTCTGAAAGCTACCGCAGATTTCAAACACCCGCTCGCACATCTGATCGACGTCGCGCTCGGTATGCGGCATCAGGTCGGCGATGTCGAACGAACCCTCCTTGGCCGCCCACATCTGCTCGATGATGAGTTGCAGATTGTTCTGATAGTTCTCGACGCGCCCGCGAATGCGGAGGAACCCGCCGTCGGGGATGGCCGAGAACTGATCTCGCGTGGCGTTCCAGATTCGGACGTTCAACTGGGCCGTGCGATCGGAGCAGAAGGCCTTGATGTAGTATTTGCCGGAAGAGGTGGCGGCCAATTGCTTGTTGGTGATGATGAAAACGTCCTCGACCACGTCGCCGGGGGCGCAATCACGAAGGAAAAGCCGTCGCATAGCTGCGGTTATAGCCGGTATTGGGTTGGAAACCAATGGAGGGGTCAAGTGCAAGTGGCAAGGGGTCTGAGCCATCAAAGTAGGTGGGTTCTTACGCCGCCAGAGGGCGTTGACTCCAAAATTCCTCCCATTGGTCGTTGAGCCATGCGGAACGCAGCGACAAAACGGATTGCGCGCCGGATT
>Ga0181538_10000127_pt1 | contig 81081 bp, 69 predicted proteins | sample PEATcosm2014_Bin_40_FD_119773 | JGI IMG/M metagenome (GOLD analysis project Ga0181538, IMG submission 119773) | Peatland microbial communities from MTU Mesocosm Facility, Houghton, MI, USA - PEATcosm2014_Bin23_30_metaG | ecosystem: Environmental > Terrestrial > Soil > Wetlands > Peat | place... | reverse complement strand
CGGGTGAAGTCCCAGCCGGAGACGTTCGGCGGGTAGAACAGCTGCTGCCCAGCGTTCGCCGACAGCCACGCCCACGCCGTCGTGTCGATCGGGCGCGAGATCGAGCGCAGCAGGCCCGCGTTGTACACGACCGGCGGCGTCACCATCTCCGGGCCTTCGTAGAGATCGGGGTGCTGGAGGATCGCCTCCACGACCGCGCGGATGCTGTAGCCCGAGCTCAGGTACAGGCCCTGCAGCGACGCGAGCGTCGCTTCCGACGGCGCGCTCGCGATGAAGTACCCCCACAGCTTGGTGACGAAGAACGACGCGTGCAGCGGGTGACCGACGCACAGGCGCACCGCGTCTTCGTAGTTCCACTTGCCGGCCTGCCCGAACACCGTCTTGCTGCCCGCGTCGTGGTAGCTCGGATCGAAGCGAAAGTTGTAGTCGCCGAGCGCTTCCGACCAGTCGTTGCGCCAACCGGTCAGCGCACGCGCCATTTCGCGCACATCGTCCTCTGTGTACGCGCCGCGGTCCGCGCCCAGCGAGAACAGCTCCATCATCTCGCGCGCGTAGTTCTCGTTCGGATCCCACCTGTTGTTCGACGTCCCGTTCAGGAACAGCAGCATCGCCGGGTTCGTCGTGACCGCCTGAAACAGCTCGTCAAAGCTGCCCAGCGCCATCGCGCGAAACAGTTCGTTCTGATCGAGCATCAGCTGCTGGCTGTCGACCTGCGCGTTGGAGCTCGCGAACCAGTCGTGGAAGATCAGCGTCAGGCGCTCCACCAGCTGCTGATCGGAGCGGACCATCCGGTCGAGCCACCAGCAGTGGTCATCGCCCCACACGCTCGCCGGTTCCAGCGGCTTGCCTTCTTCGTTCACCGGCTCCGGGCCCGTCAGCGTCGCCGCGCCCGACGGGCGCGTCAGGCCGAACACGACCTGTTCCAGCGGCTGACCCACGAGCGCCTCCGCCTGCCCCGGACCAGGTCCGAAGCCCGCGCGCCACAGCAGGCGGCGAGCCTGCGCCAGCGTGATCGGCGGAGAGCCCACCGCCGGGACCGGCGCGGAGGAGGGGGCCGGCGGCGAGGCCGGCGCGACCGGCAGCGGTACCCCCAGCGTTCCCTGTGGCCTGGCCGCCACCCGATAGGCCGTGATCTTGTGCCGCTTGCGTTTGCGCTTGTGCTTGCGGCGCTTTCCACGCTGCTCGTGATGCGCCGCCTGCTCGTTGGCCAGCTTGCGCTGCGCCGCGCGTCTGTCATCCAGCACCGAGGACACCCGCTCACTGTGATCCAACGCGGCCCAGCGCCGTGCGATCATCGACGTATGTCCTACTCGCGTGGCGGAGCCACTTAACGTGTCGTTCGGGCGTCCGGCAAAGCGCCGTCCGGAGAAGCGGCGAGGGATCTACGCCGACTGACGATCGTCTAACTTTCAGGTCATGGCGCTGCATCCCCTGTCGCAGGGATTCGCCGACGTGGCCGGCGCATACGAGAGCGGGCGACCCGAGTACGCGCCAGCCGTCATCGGTGCGATCGCCGCCGAGCTCGACATCGCCGCGGGCGCCCCGGTGCTCGATCTCGCGGCCGGGACGGGAAAGCTCAGCCGCGCGCTGCTCGCCATGGGGCTGGATGTCGTGGCCGTCGAGCCGCAGGCGCAGTTGCGCGAGATCCTCGCCACGAGCATCGGCAGCGAGCGTGTCCGCGAGGGGCTCGCCGAGGCCATCCCACTTGCCGACGGATCCGTTGCCGCCGTCACCGTCGCCGACGCGTTTCACTGGTTCGACCACGCGACCGCGCTCGCGGAGATCCGGCGCGTGCTGCGCCCGGGCGGCGGGCTCGCCGTGCTCTCGACCGTACCCGACTGGGGTGGCGCGTCGTGGGCGCACGAGGTCGGCACGCTGATGGCCGGCCTGCGCCCCGAGCACCCGCATTTCGACGGGCCGCCGTGGCAGGACGCCGCCCGCGCCTCCGGCGACTGGAGCGCGCCCCGCGAGATCCGCATGACCACCCCGCAGCCCGTGGCCCCCGAGCAGTTCCTCGACTACATCGCGTCCGTCAGCTGGGTCGCATCGCTGTCAGAAGGCCAGCGCGCCAGCACGCTCGAGCGCGTCGCCGCGATCGTCAGCGCCGGCGAGACGCCCGCCGAGCTGCCCGTGCACGTGGCCATCGGCTTCACGACTACCATTCGCTGATGGCTCGCACCCCCATGGTCGCTTCGCTGGCGTCGGGCGCAGCGCTCCTCGCCACCGCCGCAGCGCTCCTTGCCGCGACAGCGCCCGGTGCGCCCGCCGCGCCCGCGCGCGCCGCCAGCCCGCCGAAATGCGCCACGTCGACCCTCGTGATGTGGCTGAACTCGGAAGGCTCCGGCACCGCCGGCAGCTTCTACTACCACCTCGAGTTCGCCAACCTGTCCGGCCACACGTGCACCCTCGCCGGCTATCCCGGGGTGTCCGCCGTGAGTCTCAGCGGGCGCCAGATCGGCGCGGCCGCCGGCCGTGAAGTCACCCACGCGCCGCGGGTCGTCACGCTCGCGCCCGAAGCGCAGACCACCGCGCTGATCCACCTCACCGACGTCGGCGCGCTGCCCGCGTCGTGCCGCCCCGTCGCCGCCGCCGGGTTCCGCGTCTACCCGCCCGGGCAGACCAGCTCGAAGGTCGTCCCGTTCCCGTTTCGCACGTGCTCCAACGTCGCCCAGCGCGCGCTGCGCGTGCGCGCGGTCAGGACCGAATAGCCAGCGCGGCCTCGGCGCTCGCGGGCCGGCGCTGCCCGCGCACGACGCTCATCCCGGCGTCAGGCACCCTCGTGCGCCAGCGCGGCCATCTGTTCGAACGCGACGAGCGGGTTCAGCGGCTCCGGGTCGCCGGAGAGCTCGGCGTAGATGTTGGCGATGTTGACGACCAGGCGCTCGCCCTCGCCCCAGTCGGCCCAGCGTTCGAGCGCGATCGAGCGCGCGGCCTGCAGCGCCGTCATGCCCTCCGCGTGGCACGCGCGCGCCTGCTCGTACAGGTACTCGAAGTACGCCCTCAGCTCGCGCACCGCGTCGGGGTCGGCGAGCGGCCCGTGTCCGGGCACGATCGTCTCCACGTCCATCCAGAGGATGCGATCGCATGCTGCGATCCAGTTCGACACGGGCCCCGCCCACGCGATCGGGTGGGCCTGGGAGAAGAGGATGTCCCCGGAGAACAGCACGCGCTGGGCGGGAACGTGCACGAGCGTGTCGCCGCGGGTGTGCGCGGGACCGACCTCAAGCAACGTCAGCTCCTGCTCGCCCACGCGCAGGCTCAGCTCGCCGCTGAACGTCTCGTCCGGGAGCGCCAGCTCGATGCCCTTGAAGTCGAACGCGCCGAAGCACTCCAGGAAGAACGCGCCCAGCTCGCCCATCGCCGGCGCCTGCTCGACGAGCGCCGCCATCGCCGCCGGCGGCAGCTCGGGCATCTCGGCGGCGGTGCGCTCGGAGGCGAGGATCCGCGCGCCGTCGACGAGCTGGTTGCCATAGCAGTGATCGCCGTTGGCGTGGGTGTTGACGAGCGTGTCGATGCGCGCGGCGGCCGGCACCGCGCGGCGCATCGCCTGCAGCATCTGCTCGGTCAGCGCCAGGTCGTACAGCGTGTCGACCAGCAGCGTCTGCTCGCCGTCGACGATCAGGCCCGCGTTGCTCCAGCCCCAGCCTCCGTCCGGCTGCAGGTACGCGTACAGCCCATCTCCCACCTCGTGCAGACCCTTGGCGTAGCTCATTCCTCAGCCCATGCTCTCACAGTGCAATACTCGCGCTGATGCCGTTCGATCCGTCGCGCGCCGTCCCGCATTATCTGGCGGACCCCGCCCGCTACGAGCGGATGCCCTACCGCCGCGTCGGCGCCAGCGGCATCCAGCTGCCGGCGATCTCGCTCGGGCTGTGGCAGAACTTCGGCGACGACCGCCCGCTCGCGGGGATGCGCGCGACGCTGCGCCGCGCGTTCGACCTCGGCATCACGCACTTCGACCTCGCCAACAACTACGGACCGCCGTACGGCGCCGCCGAGACCAACTTCGGGCGCATCTTCGCCGAGGACTTCCGGCCCTACCGCGACGAGCTGATCATCTCCAGCAAGGCCGGCTACGACCAGTGGCCGGGGCCATATGGCGAGTGGGGCTCGCGCAAGTACGTGCTGGCGAGCCTCGACCAGAGCCTCTCGCGCATGGGGCTCGACCACGTCGACATCTTCTACTCGCACCGCTTCGACCCGCGCACGCCGCTGCGCGAGACGATGGGCGCGCTCGACAGCGCCGTGCGCCAGGGCAAGGCGCTGTACGTCGGCATCAGCTCCTACGGGCCGCAGCGCACCGAGGAAGCGATCGCGATCCTCGCCGAGCTCGGCACGCCGCTGCTGATCCACCAGCCCTCCTACTCGCTGCTCAACCGCTGGATCGAGCAGCAGCTGCTCGGCGTGCTCGCGCGTCACGGCGTCGGCGTGATCGTGTTCTCGCCGCTCGCGCAGGGCCTGCTCACCGACCGCTACCTGCACGGCGTCCCCGAGGACTCGCGCGTGCGCCGCGGCGAGGCGTTCGCCGAGCGCCTGCTCAGCGAGGAGAACCTCGCGCACGTGCGCGCGCTGAACGAGATCGCTCAGCGGCGCGGCCAGTCGCTCGCCCAGCTCGCGATCGCGTGGGCGCTGCGCGACCCCCGCGTCAGCTCCGCGCTGATCGGCGCCAGCAGCGTCGCGCAGCTGGAGCAGAACGTCGCCGCGCTCGCGAACACGGACTTCACCGCCGAGGAGCTCGCCGAGATCGACGTCCACGCCGTCGACGGCGGCATCGACCTGTGGGAGCCGTCGAGGAACGCCTGACTCAGCTCACTCCTCCTCCGCGCGCCAGCGGCGGTAGAGGTCGGTGAGCTCCTCGCGCATCGCCGGCGCCATGTCCTCGGCGCGCAGGCGCCCGGTGAGCCTGATCGTCGCGCGCATCTGCTGCAGGTACTCGGTGCAGTTCTCACAGGCCGCCAGGTGCGCCTCGAAGCGCCGGCGCTGCGAGCGCGAGAGCGTTCCCTCCAGGTAGTCGGTGATCAGCTCGACCATCTCCTGACACACCAGCTCGTGTCTCTGCCAGAACATCGTCACAGACCCCCCAGCTCGCTCTCCAGCGCCTGGCGCAGGTGACTGCGCCCACGGTGCAGCAGCACCCGCTGGTTGGCCTCGCTTATCTCCAGCACGTCGCACACCTCGCGGCCGCTCAGCCCGTCGACGTCGCGCAGCACCACGACCTCGCGCTGGCGCGCCGGGAGCTCATCCAGGGCCGCCTGTAGCTGATCCGCCAGTCCCTCCGCGAGCAGCCGGTCGTCGCTGTCCTCGACCCAGTGCTGCGGCGGGGACATCCACGCCCCGGAGGCGTCGAAGCGCGACCGGTCGACGGCCGGGCCGGCGTCCCCGACCGCCACGCTGCGATGCTCACGCACGCCCGTGCTCCTGGCGCGGTTGACGAGGATCCGCAGCAGCCACGTCCTGAACGACGAGCGTCCTTCGAAGCCGTCGATCCCGCGCAGCACGCCCAGCCACGTGTCCTGCACGACCTCCTCGGCGATCGCCGCGTTCGGCACGAACGACCCGGCCACGCGCAGCATCGCCGCGTGGTGACGCGCAACGAGCGCGACGAACGCCTGCTCGTCGCCCGCCCGCAGCCGCGCCACGAGCTCCGCGTCCGCGTCCGCGGCGGGCACTCCGCGGGGTCTGCGCAGCGGCAGCAGGATCGCGAGGATCAACCCCACGCGCGCGCCGGAGGAGTGGATGCAGGAAAGGGGGCACAGGCCATGCCGTTCATTTCGCCGCCGCGCAGGCTACGGCGCCCACGCGGGCGCCGCAACCTGCATCGGCTGGCTTGGGGGTCAGCCGACCGCGATGCCCTCGCCGCCGATCGCGCCCGGGACCGTGACCGAGCCGATCTCGCTGAGCGCGCGGCCGGCCCCGATCGCGAACTCGTCCACGATCCCAGCCGCGCCGGTCTGCACGTAGAGGAAGCGCGCGTCGCCGGACGCCGCCGCGTCGACCGTGCCGCCGTCGGTTTTCGTGTCGCCGAGCAGCGTCAGCGCACCGCCGAAGCCGGACTGGAAGCCGGTGAGCGAGGCGCTGCCCGCGTTGGAGGTGTAGAAGCGAGCACCCGCCGGCGCGACCCAGCACGTGGCCGCCTGTTCGGTGGCGACCGAGTCCAGCTGCGTGACCGTGCCGTTCCAGTTCAGCCGGAAGCTCGCGAGCGCGCCCGCGGCCTCGGCGACCACCAGGTTGCCCTCCTGGTCGAAGCTCACCGCGAACGGGACCTTGCCCGGCTCGGGGTTCACGACCGGCGTCGAGGACAGCTGCCCGAACCCAAAGACGCGGAAGACGTCGACGTCGCTGCCGTTTTCCTTGGTCGTCACGATCAGCTTGGAGCCGTCCGGCGAGAACGCGACCTGGCCGGGCGTGTTGGTGAACTGCGGGAGCGCGGCCGCGTTCAGGCCGAGCGCGCGGCCGGATCCGGGGATCGGCTGCAGGTGGCCGAAGGCGTTGAAGTAGCCCTGCACCGAGCCGCCGTCGCCGGCGTTGAGCACGTACACGAGACCGCCGTGGACGGCGATGCTGACGGGGAACGAGCCGCCCGAGCCGAGCACCTGGCGCAGCGCCAGGTGGTCGCCGAACACCGCGAACACGGAGACCGTGTCGCTGCCGGCGTTGACCGCGTACAGCAGGCCGTCCGCCTGGTCGTACGCGAGCGAGCCCTGCGAGGCGAGGTGGTCGACGACCGAGCCTTCGAGCTGCCCGCCGAGCCCGCCGGTGGGGTAGACGCCGGCCTGCGTGAGCGTGCCGTTCCACGCGCGGTCATATGCCACGATCTGGTTGCCAGCCAGGTTGTCGGTCTGCACGAACACGACACCGGCGGATCCGGAGCCAAACGGCGGGAAGTGGCCGGGCGATCCTCCGAACGCGCTCGCGGATCCCACGGCGCCGGCCAGCACTGCGGCCGCGGCGAGCGTCGCCGCGCTGAGGCGAGTGATTGCTTTCATTACGTGTGCTCCTCGGGTTGGGGTGGACCTGCGACCTTCAGTCCGCCGAGGGGGCCATGCGTTACAGTCGGAGGCGTGGATCGCAAGAGCACGTTGAGCGCATTGGCCGGGCTGAGGCTCGCGGTCGGCGTCGCCTCGTGGACGACGCCGCGGGTGGCCGGCAAGCTGTTCGGGCTGGACGCGAAGGCCAATCCGCAGTCGCCGTATCTCGCGCGCCTGTTCGGCGTGCGCGACGTGGCGCTCGCCTGGGGCGCGCTCAGCACCGACGGCGAGGCCCAGCGGCAGTGGCTGCTCGCCGGGCTGGCCTGCGACGCCGCCGACGCGCTCGCGGGTGTCGTCGGCGGGCGCGGCGGCTACCTGCCGAAGCTCACCAGCGTGCTGGTCACCGGCACGGCCATCTCGGCCGCCGCCATGGGCGTGCTCGCCCTGCTCGACGAGGGCTAGCCGCAGTCCGTGTCAGCGTCGCCGCACGCCGAGCAGCCCGCCGCGCTCGCGACGGTCGACCAGGTCGCCAACGTCGTCGTGACGGTCGTCCCGGTCGGGCTGGTGGCGTTCGCCGCGTGGCGCGCGTGGGGCGGAGCTTTGCGCTGGCCGGACGTGGTCGCGTTCGCGGTCACGTACGTGCTCACCGGCGCGGGCATCACGGTCGGCTTTCACCGCCTGCTCACCCACCGCAGCTTCAAGACGAGCCCCGCGCTGCGCGGGCTGCTGGCGGCGCTCGGCTCGGCGGCGGTGGAGGGCCCGGTGATCGAGTGGGTCGCCAACCACCGCAAGCACCATCGCTTCTCCGACCAGCCCGGCGACCCGCACAGCCCGCACGTCGACCACGCCGGCGGCTGGCGCGGCGCGCTCGGCGGGCTGTTCCACGCGCACGTCGGCTGGATCCTCGGCGGCGACGCGCTGGCCGATGAGCAGCGCTACGCGAAGGACCTGCTCGCCGACCCCGTCGTGCGCTTCGTCGATCGCACGTTCGTGCTGTGGGTGATCGTCGGCCTCGCGTTTCCGTTCGGCCTCGGCCTCGCGCTGACGGGCTCGATCGCGGGAGGGCTGACGGCGCTGCTGTGGGGAGGGGCGGTGCGGATGTTCTGCCTGCACCACGCGACCTTCTCGATCAACTCGCTGTGTCACTTCTTCGGCCGGCGCAGCTTCGCGACCGGCGACCAGTCGCGCAATCTGCTGTGGCTGGCGCTGCCGACGCTCGGCGAGGCGTGGCACAACAACCACCACGCCTTCCCGACCTCCGCGCGTCACGGCCTGCGCTGGTGGCAGCTGGACCCGTCCGCGTGGCTGATCGCGGGCATGGAGCGGACGGGCCTGGTGTGGGACGTGGTCCGCGTCAGCCCCGAGCGCGAGCTGGCGAAGGCGTCCGGCGCAGATCGGTAGGTCGGCTCACCTTCAGCTCCCTCGCAGGCGTCCAGCTGTCCACACGGCCTCGCGCCCGCGCGCGAGGAGTATCGTTCGCCGCGAGGAGGGCAAGCGTCGAAGGAGGAGCGGGAGATGTACGACTACGTGATCGTGGGAGCGGGGTCCGCGGGTTGTGTGCTCGCCAGCCGTCTCAGCGAGGACCCCGACGTGCAGGTGCTGCTGCTGGAGGCGGGCCCGCCGGATGTCAAAGAGAACATCCACGTGCCGCTCGGCTACCTCAAACTGGGTGGCACGGAGGTCGACTGGGACTATCACTCGGCGCCCGAGGCGGAGTGCAACCGGCGACGGATCACGCTGCCGCGCGGCAAGGTGCTGGGCGGCTCGTCCTCGATCAACGCGATGGTCTACATCCGTGGCAACCGGCGCGATTACGACGAATGGGGGGTCAGTGGCTGGTCCGCGGCCGATCTCATCCCTTATTTCATCAAGTCGGAGGACAACGAGCGCGGCGCCTCGCGCTGGCACGGAGTCGGCGGCCCGCTTCCCGTCAGCGAGGAGCGCTCCGGCAACGTGATCTCGCGCGCGTTCGTCGACGCCGGCGTGCAGGCGGGCCTCGCGCGCAACGAGGACTTCAACGGCGACGAGCAGGACGGCGTCGGCCTCTATCAGGTGACCCAGCGCGGCGGCATGCGCGCGAGCACGGCGGTCGCCTACCTGCATCCGGCGATGGAGCGCGCGAACCTCACCGTGATGCCGTACATGCACGTGCAGCGGGTGCTGTTCGAGGGCACGCGCGCGGCCGGCGTGCAGGCCAGCCAGCTCGGCCAGCCGCAGGAGCTGCGCGCCGAGCGCGAGGTGATCCTGTGCGGCGGCGCGTACAACTCGCCGCAGCTGCTGATGCTCTCCGGGGTGGGGCCGGCCGAGCACCTGACGATGCGCGAGATCGAGGTGCTGCTCGACCAGCCCGCCGTCGGCGAGAACCTGTCGGACCACCCGGCGACGCAGCTCGTGTGGACGACGCCCGAGCCGGAGAGCCTGCTGCTGGCGCTCGAGCCGGCGGCGCTCGAGCAGTACGAAGCGACGCGGACCGGCCCGTTCGCGTCGAACCTCGCCGAGGCCGGCGGCTTCGCGCGCGTGGGCGCGGACGCGCCGGCGCCCGACATCCAGTTCCACGTCGCGCCCGTGCACATCGTCGAGGAGGGCATGCGCGACCCCGAGGGGCACGGCGTGTGGGTCTCGCCGTGCCTGCTCACCGAGCACAGCCGCGGCTCCGTGCGGCTCGCCTCCAACGACCCGACCGCCAAGCCGATCGTGCACAACGCGTTCTACACGCAGGGCGACGACATGCAGCGCATGATCGCCGGCCTGCGCCTGGCGCTGGACATCTGCGCGCAGCAGGCTATGCGCCCGTACTGCGCCGAGCCGTTCAACACGCCCGACGGCGACAGCGACGAGGCGCTGCGCGCGCACGCCGCACGCACGACGTTCGCCGTCTATCACCCGGTCGGCACCTGCCGCATGGGCGAGGACGCCGACGCGGTCGTCGACGCCGAGCTGCGCGTCAACGGCCTCGAGGGCCTGCGCGTGGTCGACGCGTCGGTGATGCCGGTGGTCCCGCGCGGGAACACCAACGCGCCGACGATCGCAGTCGCCGAGCGCGCCGCCGACCTGATCCGCCACGGACGCGCGCTCGCCGAGCCGAGCGCCGCGCTGAGCGCCGCCTGAGGCCCGTTGAACGCGGCCCGGGCTCAGACGAGGTCGAGGGGGTAAATGATTCATCCACGATGATTCACCACCAGGTCCAGGCGTAGTAGGGGTTAGTGCCCGGTTACACGAAGTTGACGCGTTATTTGACTTTGCGTTAGGCTTTGCATCGCCAGCCACCCGGCATCTGCGCTGCGGTGGAGCAGAACGCACTGGAGGTGTCAAATGGCGGTGGCTACGCCGACGACGTCATCGACGCGACGAAGGTCCAGAGCTTCGCCGTCACGCTGATTTTCGGCGGCAAGCTGCCATCGCAAAGCGGCAGCTCACCTGGCGCATAGGCGGCCGTCCACATGAAGACGCTCTCCAACGAAAGGGTCAAGCGATGAGATTCGGCTTGGACTGGGCGTGGGGCGAGATGAGCACGGCGGCGCTGCACGGCGTCGGCGCGAGCTTCGCGATCCGCTACGTCTCAGAAGAGGGCAACGCGAAGAACATCACGCTCCAGGAGGCGACTGTGCTCTCGCACGCGGGCATCGACGTCGTGCTCGTCTTCGAGACGACGGCGCAGCGTGCGCTGGACGGCCGCGCTGCGGGGAGCGCCGACGCGGACGCCGCGCGGGCGCAGGCCGCGAGCGCCGGCATGCCGCAGGGGCGGCCGATCTACTTCGCGGTCGACTTCGAAGCGACACCGGCGCAGCTGTATGCGATCGACGAGTACTTCCAGGGCGTGGCCGACAGGCTGGGGCTCGCCGACGTGGGCGCGTACGGCGGCTACGCGGTGATCGAGTACCTGTTCGACCACGGGCGCATCCGCTGGGGCTGGCAGACCTACGCATGGTCCGGCGGCAAATGGGATCGGCGCGCGCAGCTGCAGCAGTTCAGCAACGGGCACCGCGTCGGCGGCGTGGAATGCGACTACAACCACGCGCTCGGCCAGGACTTCGGGCAGTGGCGCGTCGCCGAGCCGCGCGTGACGGAGAACCCGCACACGCCGCTGGTGCTCGACGGCGTGCTGGGCGGCGAGACCGTCGCGGCGATGCAGTGGACGATGGCGATTACCGACGACGGCGTGTTCGACGAGCGCACCAAGCGCGCGCTGCAGCAACGCCTCGGCGTGCTCGTCGACGGGCAGATCGGCGAAGAAACGGTGCGCGCGCTGCAGCGGCACCTGGGCGTGGCGGTCGACGGCAAATGGGGGCCGGAAACGACGCGCTGCCTGCAGGAGGCGCTCAACCTGCGGCGGTTCTAGAAGACCCCTGAAGAGGTGGTTTTCCGCGTGATGGACCCCCGACTATTTCAGGGGCCTTCTAGGCGCCCGAAGCGGCGCGCGCCTCGCGCACGAGCCGGCGCATACCCCTGATCCAGCGTTCCGGATCGGTGCCCTTGCGCGCCATGAACTCGACGACGTTCTCGTGCGGGAGGATCAGGAAGCGCTCGTCGTTGATCCCCGCCACGACCGCGTCGGCCACGTCCTCCGGTTCGATCAGGCCGCCAGCCGTCAGCGCCGCGGCGCCGGCCGCGTCCTCGAACGCGAGGTCGAGCATCGGCGTGCGCACTCCCTGCGGGCAGATGCACGACACGCGCACGCCCGCGTCGCCGTATTCGATCGCCATCCACTCCGCCAGCGACACGGCCGCGTGCTTGGTGACGCTGTAGATCAACGAGGAGACCTGCGTCAGCAGGCCGGCCGCGGAGGCGGTGTTGATCAGGTAGCCCTCGCCGCGCTCGCGCATCTCCGGCAGCAGCGCGCGCGCCGCCCACACATGCGCCATCACGTTGACCCGCCACGCTTCGTCCCAGGCCTCGTCGGGGGCCTCCGGGCCGCCGCCTGCGCCGCCGACGCCGGCGTTGGAGACGAAGATGTCGATCGCCCCGTTCGCCTCGCTCGCCGTGGCGATCAGCTCGCGCACGCTGCTCTCCTCGCCCGCGTCGAATCCGACCGCCAGCGCGCGCTCGCCGATCTCGCCCGCGATCGCGCGCGCCTGCGCGAGGTCGCGGTCGGCGAGGACCACCGCGCGGGCGCCCTCGGCGGCGAAGCGCCGCGCGAGCGCGCGGCCGATGCCGCCCGCGCCGCCGGTCACCACGATGTGCCTGTCGGCGAGCTCCATTGGGCGTACTCTATGTCAAACCATGGCTGCGGAGGAGAGCATGGCGGGGGCGCCGGTGGCGCCCGTTTGGGGAGAGCTTCGCTACGGCGGCGAGCTCGTGCGGCTGCTCGCCGACGCCGCTCTGCGCCCGCCGCGGCGGCGCAGCGACGCGCCGCCGGTGATGCTGATCCCCGGGTTCATGGCGGGCGACAACTCGCTGAGCGTGCTGCGCCACTGGCTGCGCCGCCGCGGGCACCGCGTGGCGACGAGCGGCATGCTCGTCAACGTCGGCTGCTCCGAGCGGATCGTCGCGCGCCTGCAGGCGCAGCTGCGGGAGCTCGCCGCGGAGTGCGACGCGCCGGTCGTGCTGATCGGCCAGAGCCGCGGCGGCACGCTCGCACGCGCGCTCGCCGTGCGCGAGCCCGAGCACGTGTCCGGGCTGGTGATGCTCGGCTCGCCCGTGTGCGACGGGCTGGCCGTGTCCTCGTCGGTGCTGCGCACGGTGCGCTTCCTCGCGCGACTCGGCGACATGGGACTGCCGGGGGTGTTCTCGACCAGCTGCAAGGACGGCGACTGCTGCGCCGCGTTCAGGGACGACCTCGCCGCCGCGCTCCCGCCCGGCGTGGAGGCGGTGGCGGTGCACTCGCGCAGCGACGCGATCGTCGACTGGCGCGCGTGCCTCGATCCGTACGCCGAGCCGGTCGAGGTCGACTCCAGCCACTGCGGCATGTCCGTGCACCCGGAGGTCTACCGCGTGCTCGACCGCGTGCTCGACGGCCACATGGAGGCTGCATGGACTGGATGAGTCCGATCGACTCGTCCTTTCTGCACGCGCGCCGCGGTAGGTTGAGCAGATGCAGTACGTGAACCTCGGCGCGAGCGGCCTGCGGGTCTCGCGCGTGTGCCTCGGGATGATGAGCTTCGGCAACGACAGCGACAAACCGTGGGTGCTCGACGAGCAGGCGGCTGAGCCGATCGTGCGCGCGGCGGTCGAGGGCGGCATCACGTTCTTCGACACCGCCGACACGTACTCGCAGGGCGCCAGCGAGGTCGCCACCGGCCGCCTGCTCGCGAAGCTGCTGACGCGCGAGGAGTACGTGCTCGCGACGAAGGTGTTCATGCCGATGACCCCCGGCGAGAACGGCGGCGGGCTCTCGCGCAAGCACATCCTCAGCGCGATCGACGCGTCACTCGAGCGCCTGCAGCTGGACTACGTCGACATCTACCAGATCCACCGCTGGGACAACCGCGTTCCGATCGAGGAGACGATGGAGGCTCTGCACGACGTCGTCCGCGCCGGCAAGGCCCGCTACATCGGCGCCAGCAGCATGTTCGCGTGGCAGTTCGCGAAGGCCCAGCACGTCGCCGAGACGCGCGGCTGGACGCGCTTCGTGTCGATGCAGAACCACTACAACCTCGTCTATCGCGAGGAGGAGCGCGAGATGCTCCCGCTGTGCGTCGATCAGGGAGCGGGGGTGATCCCGTGGAGCCCGCTCGCGCGCGGGGTGCTCGCGGGCACGCGCACGCGCGGCGGGGAGCGGCTGACGACACGCGCGGACACCGACCAGTTCACCGACTACCTCTACAACCAGCCGACCGACTTCGATGTGGTCGAGCGGGTCGCGGAGGTGGCGGCGGAGCGCGGGGTGCCGCCGGCGCAGGTCGCGCTTGCTTGGCTGTTGCACAAGCCGGCGGTGACGGCGCCGATCGTCGGGGCTACCAAGGTTGGGCATCTGGAGGACGCGCTGGCTGCGGAGCAGCTGACGCTGAGCGACGAGGAGATCGCGCGGCTGGAGGAGCCCTACGCTCCGCATCCGGTGCTTGGGCACGGGTAGAGGCGGTGAGGAAAGAAGCGCGCTAGCCCAGCGCCGCAGCGAGCTCCCCGGCCTCGACCCGTACCGAGTGAGGGAGCGTGATCGTCAGGTACCCGTCGTGCTCGATCATCCGTCGTGCGTTGATGATCGTGACGCCGATCACCTCGCCGCGGTCGTCGTAACGCACGCCGTGTCCCTCCGGTGTGAGCGCAGCATCCGATGCGTAGTTGGTGTCTCCACGTCCCAGATAGAGCACATCGCCCTCTGCGTCGTAGTGGCCGCGGTCGAAGGTGAGGTCGGCGATCTTCACGTTCATGGTGTCCATCCGTCCGGGGAGCGTCCGTGTCCGAAACCGAATGCCGTTACGACCCGTGCAGGCCCCGTTGAAGAGTCTACGACGACCATCAGCCAGTTGGTGGGTCCGACTTCGCGCTTGAAGAACCGCTCTCGATCGGGCCATTGCTCTGGTTCTCGATGGTCTGGGGACTCAAGCGTGTCGAGCACTCCTGTAGATGCGGCTCAAGCTCGGCATGCCCGCCGTCCGGGTTCAAGATGTGCAGCAGCCACGTGTCCTCGAAGAGGACCACGCGCAACCCGTCGGGTGTGCGCGTCTCGGCAAGGATCGGCCGCTCGCTCATCGGGTCTCGCCGCGTCAGAGTCCGAGAATTCGAGGCGAGCCGCCTTGCCTCTACTGGTGAGGAGGGGCCCAGCTATAAACGGGTGAAACCGAAGCCGTTGGCTAAACAAAAACGGCAGGCAAAACCGAAAGCGCGGGCAAAACCTAAAATGCAAAGGACAAAACCGCAGGCAAAGAAAACCTAAAGTTCCCGAATTGAGTTACTACAGCGCCAGCCCCAGCGGCGTCTCCAGCAGCGTCCTCACATCGGCCAGCAACCGCGCCGCATCCGCGCCGTACAGGATGCGGTGGTCGCAGCTGAGCGTCAGCGTCATGAGCGTGCGATCAACGACCTCACCATCGACGCGCGCAAGCGTCTCGCGCAGCGCACCCACGCCGAGTATCGCCGCCTGCGGCGGGTTGATCACCGGCGTGATCGCCGTCATCCCGAACATCCCCAGGTTGGACACGGTGAACGTGCCGCCGGAGAGCTCCGGCGGGCTGATCTCGCCGGACCGCACGCGCGCCGCCAGGCGCCTGGTCTCGCGGGCGATCGCGCCGAGCGACTTCGTGTCCGCGTCGGGCACCACCGGCACCACCAGCGCGTCCTCGCCCGCGACAGCCACGCCGATGTTGATCCGCCCGTGCAGCTCGAAGCCGCCGTCGGCGTAGGAGCCGTTCGCGCGCGGGTGCCGGCGCAGCGCGATCGCGCACGCCTTCACGACGAGGTCGTTCAGCGACGGCACCACCTCGCCGTTCGCGCTCGCCTTCAGTCCGCCGCGCAGCGCGATCGCCGCGTCCATCGTCACCTCCGTCTGCACCTGGAAGTGGGGGATCGTCGCCTTCGACTCGGCCATTCGCCGCGCCACCAGCTGCTGTAGCCGGCTCGCCGCGGCCCTCGTCGTATCGCCCTTCGCGCCCGTGACCGCCGGCGGGGTCGTGCCGGCGGCGGGAGCCGTGCGCACGACGGGGCCTGTGCGCGCAGCCGCCCGGCGGGGCTCCGCGATCACGACGCCCGCGGCCATCAGCACGTCCGCGCGCGTGATCCGTCCGCGCGGCCCCGTGCCCGCGACGGCTCCCAGCTCGACCGCGTGCACCCGTGCGACGCGCCGCGCCAGCGGGGTTGCCAGCGCGCCGGCTGGGGTCGTCTGCACGGGCACAGGCACGGGCACGGCCTCAGGCGCCAACACCTCGCCGCTCCCATTGGCGCTCCCATTAACGCTCGCCCGGCCGCTCACCCCACCCACCCGCGCGATCAACTCCCCGACTGTCAGCGTCGTCCCCTCCGCGGCAAGGATCTCCAGCACCCCGTCCGCCTCGGCGACATGCGCGATCGTCGCCTTGTCCGTCTCGATCTCCACCAGCTCCTGCCCGCGCACCACGGGCTGCCCGTCCCCGATCAGCCAGCGCACGATCGTGCCCTCCTCCATCGAGTCGGACAGCCGGGGCATCGTGATCTCGGTCATGGGGGCGGTTCAGCGGATCAGGTCGAGGGCGGCGCCGACGATCGTGTCGGCGTCGATTCCGAAGTGGCGGTAGAGGTCCTGCACGTCGCCCGACTGGCCGAAGTCCTGGACGCCGAGGCACGCGAGCGGCGCGCCGGCGATCGCGGCGAGGAACGACAGCGTGTGCGGGTGGCCGTCGAGCACGCTGACGATCGGCGCGGTGCGCTCGGCTCCGAACAGCTCGTCGAGCACCGCGTCCTCGCCGTCGTAGAGGCCCTGGCGCGTCTGCAGCGCGCGGAAGATCAGGTCGGGAGAGGTCAGGCAGATCGCGTCGACGGCGATCCCCGCGGCGGTGAGCTCGTCGGCGGCGCTCAGCAGCTCGGGCACGATCGCGCCCATCCCGACGAGCGTCACCGCGGGGGCGCCGGCGCTCTCGCGCAGGCGGTAGCCGCCGGCGAGCACCTGGCGGCGGCGCAGCTCCCGCGCCTGCGGGTCCTCGGGCACGCGCGCGAGCGCCTGCTCCACCGGCCGCGTGCTCAGGCGCAGGTATGAGGACGTGCCGCCCTCGCGGCCGAGCTGCCCGAGCGCGTGCAACAGCATCCACTCGAGGTCCTGGCCGAACGCGGGCTCCCACGCGACGCAGCGCGGCTGCTCGAGGCCCACGGACGGGGTGATGATCGACTGGTGCGCGCCGCCCTCCGGCGCGAGCGTGACGCCGGCGGGCGTGCCGATCAGGATCGACTGCCCGCCGGAGTAGATGCCGAACGACCATTGCTCGAGCGCGCGGTTGACGAACGGGTCGTAAAGCGTCCCGATCGGCAGCAGCGGCTGGCCGTCGCGCGACCACGTCGCGCCGAGCTCGCCGAGCAGGCCGACGAGGTTGCACTCGGCGATCCCCAGCTCGATGTGCTGGCCGTGCTCGGACTCGCGCCAGCGCACGAGCGTGTCGTGGTCGTCGGCGAACCAGTCGATGCGCTCTCCGACGTTCCACACGCCCGCGCGGTTGATCCAGCCGCCGAGGTTCGTCGAGGAGGCGACGTCGGGGCTGACCGACACGACCGACGCGGACACCTCGGGCGCCGCGTGCGCGAGGTCCATGAAGAAGCGCCCGAACGCCTGCTGTGTGGAGACCGCGCCGCTGTGCGCGCGGCCCACGTCCGCCGGCACCGCCGGTGGCGCGCGTTTCACCACGGCCTCGCGCGCCAGACGCTCGGCCGCCCCGGCGCACAGCTGCGCCTCGGCCGAGCCATCCTCGAAGCGTGCCCACGGGTGCGCCGAGTCGGCGCCGAGGTCGACCGCGAGCTGCTCCCACTGGCTGCCGGACAGCAGCGCGGAGTGGTTTGCGGGGTGCCCCTCCGTCGGCAGGCCCCAGGCCTTGATCGTGTACGCGAAGATCACCGCCGGGCGGTCGGTGACCTCGTCGGCGCGGCGGAACGCGTCGAGCAGGTCGGCGAGGTCGTGCCCGGCGAGGTCGCGGATCGCGCGCGACAGATCGGCGTCGTCGAGGTCCTTGATCAGCCGCGCGAGCTCCCTGCTGCCGCGACCCGCACCGGGCAGCCGCTCGCGCACCTCGGTGGCGTCGCCGCGCAGCAGCCGCTGGTACTCCTCGTTGGGCATCGCATCGATGCGCCGGCGCAGCGCCTCGCCGCCGGGGCGCTCGAACAGCGCGCGCAGCCGCCGCCCGTACTTGACGGTGATCGTCTGCCATCCCGCCGCCTCGAACATCGCCGCGGTGCGCCCCACCGCGATCTCCGGCACGACGCGGTCGAGCGACTGGCGGTTGACGTCGACGATCCACAGCACCTCGCCGAGCGAGGCGACCATCGGGTCGATCAGCGCCTCCCAGATCGCGCCCTCGTCGAGCTCCGCGTCGCCCACGAGCGCCACCTGGCGCCCGCCGCGGGGCACCTCGAAGTGTCCGGCCACGTAGCGGTGGGCGAGCGCGCTCCACAGCGTCGCCGTCGCGCCGATCCCGACCGAGCCCGTCGAGAAGTCCACCGGGTCGGGGTCCTTGGCCCGGCTGGGGTAGCTCTGCAGTCCGCCGAACGCGCGCAGCTCTGTCAGGTAGCGCTCGTCGAGCCGCCCCAGCAGGTAGTTGATCGCGTGCAGCACCGGCGCCGCGTGCGGCTTCACCGACACGCGGTCGGGGCCGCGCAGGTGCTCGAAGCACAGCGCGGACATGATGCTCACCATCGACGCCGAGGAGGCCTGGTGGCCGCCGACCTTCACCCCTGAGGACGTCTGGCGCACCTTGTTGGCGTGGTGGACCATGCTCACCGCCAGCCACAGCACGCGCCGCTGCACCGCCTCGAGCACGGCGAGCCGCTCGACCTCCGGTGGGTCGCCTACGTCGGGCAGGGTGGGGGCACCCGCGGACATCTTCATATATGGAAGCCCATGCGGGCGGTGGACGCAGCCTTGTGGCTGTCAATGTGCGCCTACACGCAAGATTCACCCGCATATCCGCGTCAGGCGATAGGATTCTTGCGTGAAAGTCGCCCAGCCCGACGTCGATGCCACGGACCTGGAGATCATCGAGCTGCTGCGGCGCGACGCGCGACGCACGTTCGCCGACATCGCCGAGCGGGTCGCGCTGTCGGCGCCGGCGGTCAAGCGCCGCGTCGACAGGCTCGAGCGCGACGGCTTCATCACCGGCTACACGGTGCGCGTCGACCACGCCAAGCTCGGCCAGCCGCTGCAGGCGTTCACCGAGCTGCGCTTCGCCGGCAACGCGACCGTCGAGGAGATCGCCGGCATCGGCGGCGACATCCCGGAGGTGCAGACGATCTTCACCACCGCCGGCGACCCCGACGCGCTCGCGTGGATCCGCGTGCGCGACGTCGAGGACCTCAAGCGCGTGATCGACCTGCTCAGGCGCAGCGGGCGCGTCACCGGCACGAAGACGCTGATGGTGCTCGGCACCTCCTCGGGAGCGGCGCAGCCGTGACGCGCGTAGCGGTCGTCGGCGCCGGGCTGATGGGCTCCCAGATCGGCTGCGAGTACGCGCTCGCCGGCTGCGAGGTCGTGTGGATCGTGCGCGATCGCGCGGCGGCGCAGGCGCGCATCGACGCGGCGCTCGAGCTGGCGCTCCACCATGGCCTCGCCGATGCCGGCGCGGTCGAGCTGGCCCGGGAGCGGATGCGCTTCGACGATGAGCCGGACGGGGGCGAGGCCGCCCCGGAGGTGATCGTCGAGTCGCTGCCCGAGGATCTCGCGCTGAAGGCCGACGTGCTCGCGCCGCTGCTCGCCGCGCACCCCGACGCGACGCTGGCCACGAACACCTCCTCGATCTCGATCTCCGCGCTCGGCGAGGCCGCCGGCGGGTCCGAGCGGATCGTCGGCACGCACTACTGGAACCCGCCGCTGCTGATGCCGCTGGTCGAGGTCGTCGCCGGGGAGCGGACGCCCGCGGAGTTGCGGGACCGTCTCGCGGGGCTGCTGCGCACGACCGGCAAGCGGCCGGTGCTGCTCGAGCACGAGGTGTCCGGTCTGCTGTGGAACCGCCTGCAGCTGGCGATGCTGCGCGAGTGCCTGTGGCTGGTCGAGCACGGCATCGCCACGCCCGAGACGATCGACGAGGTGATGCGCGACGGGCTGGCGCGGCGCTGGCGGCTGACGGGGCCGTTCGAGACGGTCGGGCTCGGCGGCGCGCGGACGTTCGACGCGATCGCCGCCAACCTCTTCCCGCTGCTCTCCGACGCCGCGGCGACGAGCGGCTTCGGCCCCCACGTCCCCACCGATCCGCGGCGGCTGGCGCAGCTGCGCGAGCGCCGCGACGACGCGCTCGCGGCGGAGCTCCGCGCTGAACGCGACACGCGCGGTTGACCGCTCGGCCGGCACACTGTATATATCGACTGATCGATATGGGAACCCACGCAGGCGCGACAGACTGAGATCGATGGCCCGGGATCCCCGCCACGACATCCTTTTCGAGCCCGTGAAGATCGGGCCGAAGACGCTGCGCAACCGCTTCTACCAGAGCCCCCACTGCACCAGCTTCGGCGCCGAGGCTCCGGGATCGCAGGCCGGCATCCGCGGCATGAAGGCGGAGGGTGGCTGGGCGGCGGTGAACACGGAGTTCTGCTCCGTGCACCCCTCCAGCGACGCGCGCCCGATCGTCTCGGCGCGGCTGTGGGACGACGAGGACGCGCGCAACCTGCAGGGCATGGTGGAGCTCGCGCACGAGCACGGCGCGCTCGCCGGCGTGGAGCTGTGGCACGGCGGCTACACCTCTGCCAACGGTGAGACACGGGTGCCCGCGCCGGCCCCCAGCCAGGTCTCCGACGAGGCCCTCGCCACGGCCGCCTGCTACGAGCTCGACAAGGCCGGCATCCGCGAGATCCAGGGCTACTACGTCGCCGCCGCCAAGCGCGGGCGGGACGTGGGCTTCGACATCGTCAACGTGCACGGGTCGGAGGGCGGAGCGATCACGGGCCATTTCCTGATGGCGAAGCTCAACAAGCGCACCGACGAGTACGGCGGGTCGCTGGAGAACCGAGCCCGCTTCTGGCTGGAGACGATCGAGCTGGTGCGCGAGGCGGTCGGCGAGGAGTGCGCGATCGCCGCGCGGCTGTGCATCGACACGCTCAACGACAGCCCGCTGGGAATCCGCGCCGGCGAGGAGGCCTACCGGTTCATGGAGCTCGCCGACCACCTCGTGGACTTCTGGGACCTGCAGGTCGGCGGATGGAGCTCGGCGGACTGGCCCGAGAAGAACGTGACCGCCTCCCGCCTCGGTGGCGAATTCAACTTCAGGGACTACTACGCGGCGGTCCGCGGCGCGACGAAGAAGCCGATCGCCGCCGTCGGGCGCTTCACCAACCCCGACACGATGGCCGAGGCCGTCCGCTCGGGCGTGATCGACGTGATCGCCGCCGCGCGCCCCTCGATCGCCGACCCGTTCCTGCCCAAGAAGATCGAAGAGGGGCGCTACGAGGACATCCGCGAGTGCATCGGCTGCAACATCTGCGCCTCGCGCTTCTGGCAGTCGCTGCCGATCATCTGCACGCAGAACGCGACGCTCGGCGAGGAGTTCCGCCGCGGCTGGCACCCGGAGCGCTTCAGCAAGGCCGCCAACGCCGAGAAGACGGTGCTCGTGCTCGGCGCCGGCCCCGCCGGGATGGAGTGCGCGATGGTGCTCGGCAAGCGCGGCCTCGGCGCTGTCCACCTCCTCGACGCCCAGGACGCGATCGGCGGCTGCATGCGCCAGATCAGCGCCTATCCGAACCTGGGCGAGTGGGCGCGCGTGATCAATCACCGCCAGATCCAGCTCGACAAGCTGAAGAACGTCGAGGTCATCCTCGACACCCGCCTCGACGCCGACGCGGTATTCGAGTACGGCGCCGAGATCGTCGTTGTCGCGACCGGCGCGCGCTGGCGCGCGGACGGCCTCAACGGCACGACGCAGCTGCCGATCCCGGGCGCCGACGCGGACTTCGTGTATTCGCCGGAGCAGGTCTCGGCGGCGAAGGGGGCGATCGACGGCGAGCGCGTGCTCGTGTACGACACAGACGGCTACTACACCGGCGTCGGCGTGGCGCAGCATCTGCTCGCGGCCGGCAAGCAGGTCACGGTGGTGACGCCGCAGCCGACCTTCGCCAGCTTCATGTTCTTCACCGGCGAGGGCGGTCCCGTCAACAGGGAAATACGGGGAGCGGGAGGCGAGATCCTCACCGGTCACCTGCTCTCTCAGATCGCTCCCGGCCGCATGAGCGGACAGAACGTGTGGGGCGGTCCGGAGGTGCACTGGGACGCGGACGCGGTCGTGCTCGTCACGCAGCGCGAGTCCGACGACGCGGTCTACCGCGCCCTGCAGGCCGACCCCGAGCGGCTGGAGCGCGAGGGCATCGAGGCCGTCTACCGGATCGGCGACTGCGTGGCGCCGCGGCGGCCGGCCGACTGCATCTTCGACGGTCACCGCCTGGCGCGCGAGATCGACAGCGCCGACCCGTCGGTGGCGCTGCCTTTCATCCGCGAGCTGCCGGACTTCCACAGCGAGCGCCAGGCGAGCGCCGCCGTCTAGAACAACACCGCCACCAGCGAGGAGCAGACATGGAGCAGGCGAGCATCGACAACGTTCACAAGATCCTCCAGTACCCGGTCCTCGACGCGCCGATGGAGCCGGCCCCGATACCGCCCGAGGACATCATCTCCGGCGAGCCGGTCTCGAGCATGGCGATCCTGTGGCGCTCGGACGACAACACGCACTACAACGGCGTGTGGCACTGCACGCCGGGCGTGTTCTGGCTGACCTCGCCCGCCGAGACGATCTGCCTCGTCGAGGGGCGCTGCACGATCACGCCCGAAGGCGGCGAGGCGGTGACCGTGCTACCGGGCGAAGTCGTCTTCATCCCCGAGGGCACGCGCGCCCGCTGGGAGGTGCACGAGACCGTCAAGAAGGCGCTCCACTCGCACGACTCGACCGGCACCATGATCGCCTGAGCCGCCATGAAGGTCCTCCTACCCGTCAAGCAGGTCGCGAGGCTGGAGGACGACTTCGCGCCGGACGGCGGCGCCACGGTCCCGGTCGAGGAGCTGGAGTGGCAGCTGAACGAGTGGGACGCGTTCTCGCTCGAGGCCGCGCTCGAGCTGGTCGAGTCCGTCGACGGCGGCGAGGTGGTGGCGGTGACCGTCGGCGACGAGCACGCCGAGGAGGGCCTGCTGGCCTGCCTCGCCAAGGGCGCCGATCGCGCGATCCGCGTGTGGGACGACGCGCTGGAGGGAGCCGACGCGCTGGTCGTGGCCGCGGTGCTCGCGGCTGTAGTCGACGCGGAGCGCCCCGAGCTGGTCCTCTGCGGCGTGCAGTCCTCCGACGCCGCCAACGCCGCCACCGGCATCGCGCTCGCCGGGTTGACGGGGCTCGCGCACGTGGCCGTCGTCAAGGAGATCGCGCTCGCAGGCGAGACGCTGACCGTGCACCGCGAGCTCGACGGCGGCGAGGTCGAGGTGCTGCGTGTGGCGCTGCCGGCGCTGTTGACCGTTCAGACGGGGATCAACGAGCCCCGCTACGCCACGCTGCGCGCGATCAAGCAGGCGCGCGCGAAGCCGCTCGACACGCTGGCGCTGGCAGACGTGGGGCTCGACGCCGACACCGTGCTCGCCGCCGCCGGTGCGCGCGTCGTGCGCCTGCGCGCCCCCGAGCGCGGCGAGGGCGCCACGATGCTCGACGGATCGCCGGCGGAGATCGCCGAGCGCATCGCTTCGATCGTGCGTGAGGAGGTGGCGTCGTGAACGGGGTGCTCGTCGTCGCCGAGCTGGCGGGCGCCGAGCCGCGGCCGACCACCATCGAGCTGATCGAGCTGGCCCGCGCACTGCGCCGTCAGGGCGCGGGCCCGGTCCGCGTGGCGTTGATCGGCCGCGACGTGGACGATGCCGCCACCGCCGTCGCAGCGCTCGGCGTCGACGAGGCGATCGTCGTGGGGGTTCCAATTCCCCACTTCGAGGCCCACGTCTGGCAGGCGGCGCTCGAAGCGCTGATCGCCGAGCATGCCCCGGCGGTCGTGCTCGCGGCCCACTCGGTCGACTCGCTCGGCTTCGCCGCGGCGCTCGCCGCGCGCGGCCGCCACGGCTTCGCCAGCGACGTGACCGCGCTGTCGTGGAGCGTCGGTGGCCTCGCCGCGTCGCGAGGCGCCTACGGCGAACGGCTCGTCGCCGAGCTCGACTTCCCGGGCAAGGACACCGTCGTCGTGCTCACGCGCGCCGGCGCGGGCTTCGGTGCGGCCGCCGAGACCGGCGCCACATCGTCCGACGCGCTCGCCGCGGCGGGCGCGATCACGAGGCTCGACGTGGAGCTCTCGGGGCGCGAGCGCACGGAGCATGTCGAGCTGCGCGAGCCCCCGCGCGGCGACGTCGACATCACCCAGGCGGAGCTGCTGCTCTCGATCGGCCGCGGGATCGAGGACGCCGAGCGCATCCCCGAGCTGCGGGAGCTGGCGAGCCGCATGGGCGCCACGCTCAGCGCCTCGCGCCCGCTCATCGACGCCGGCTGGATCCCGCCCGCCCAGCAGGTCGGCCAGTCCGGCCGCACGGTCGCCCCCAAGGTCTACATCGCGCTCGGCATCTCCGGGGCCGTCCAGCACCTCGCCGGCATGTCCAAGTCGAAGACCATCATCGCCGTCAACTCAGACCCCCGGGCGCCGATCTTCGGCGTTGCCCACTACGGGGCCGTCGCCGACCTGTTCGACGTGGCGGCCGAGCTCGAGCGGCAGTTCTCCTGACGGTGTCCGTGCCGCTGGTCTCGACCGCTGCGGCGCCCGTGGCGTGGGCGGCGGGAGCGCCCGTCTGGGCGGGACCGCTCGCGGCGGTGAAGTCGCGGCCGATCCTGTGGGACATGTCCACGGGACTCGAGGTCCTCTGGTACTCGCTGGCTGCCATCTCCATCGTCGTGTTCGCGTACGGCCTCGCGCGCCCGCTGCTGCGCTATCGCGCCGCCCCCCGCGATGGGCTGCCGCCGGCGCGGGAGCTGCCCGGGAGGATCTGGCGCACGACGTGCGCGCTGTACTCGGGTCGCACGATCGCCCGGCGCGACAGGTATGCCGGCTGGGCGCATCGTGGCATCTTCTACGGCTGGGTGGCGCTGGCGATCGGGACCGTGATCGTGGCGCTGTCGCACGACGTGGCGCAGCCGATCTTCGGCCACGGCTTCTACGAAGGCGACTTCTACCTGTGGTGCAAGGCGCTGTTGAACGCGCTCGGCACTGCGCTGATCGCCGGCCTCCTGGCGATGATGATCAGGCGCGCCGCGGTCCGCCCCGCCAAGCTCGACTACGCCCACGTTGGGCCACGCGCGCACGAGCCGCCGTTCGACCGCCGCCGCTACACGGTCGGCGACTGGGTGTTCGTCAGCACGCTGCTCGTGATCTGCCTGACCGGCTATCTGCTGGAGGGCGTGCGCATCGCGATGGAACACCCCGGCTACGAAGGCTTCCAGTTCGGCGGCTGGGTCGCTGCCCAGCTGTTCTCCGGCGCCGGCCACGCGACGCTCGGTGCCTGGCGGCACGGCATCTGGTGGTGTCACGGGCTGCTGGCGATCACGTTCGTGTCCTCGATCCCCTTCACGAAGGCGGCGCACATGCTCACGAGCTACGCCAGCCTGATCGTGCGCGACCCCTCCTCGAGCAGGCGCCTACGGCCGATCCCGGCCGAGCTCGAGGCCGAGCCCGCGGGGTACGGGTCGCTGGCCGACTTCTCGTTGATGCACCTGCTCCAGCTCGACGCGTGCACGAAGTGCGGGCGCTGCCACGAAGCGTGCCCCGCCAACGCCACCGGCCGCCCGCTCTCGCCGCGCGACGTGATCCTCGACCTGCGCGAGGAAGGGGCGGTGGCGACCGAGACCGTGTGGTCCTGCATGCAGTGCAACGCGTGCGTGGAGATCTGTCCGGTGGGGATCGAGCAGGCGCCGATCATCAACCAGCTGCGCCGGCGCCTGCTGGAGGACGGCGAGCTCGACGGCGCCCTGCAGAAGACCCTGCAGGCGATTCACAAGTCCGGCAACTCCTTCGGCGCCAGCCGCCGCAGCCGCGGCAAGTGGACCGACGAGCTCGACTTCGAGGTGCCCGACGCGCGCAAGCAGCCGGTCGACGTGCTGTGGTTCGTCGGCGACTACGCCTCCTTCGACCCGCGCTCGCAGCAGGTCACGCGCGCGCTCGCGCGCGTGCTGCACGAGGCCGGCGTCGACTTCGGCATCCTCTACGACGGCGAGTCCAACGCCGGCAACGACGTGCGGCGAGTCGGCGAGGAGGGCCTGTTCGAGATGCTCGCCGAAGGCAACGTGCGCACGCTGTCGGAGTGCTCGTTCAAGCGCATCCTGACCAGCGACCCGCATTCGCTGAACACGCTCGCGAACGAGTACCCCGACTACGGCGGTCGCTGGGAGGTGTGCCACCACACCGAGCTGTTGCTCGAGCTGATGCGCGACGGGCGCCTGCGCCCGCGCCGTTCGCTGGGCTATCGCGTCACCTACCACGACCCCTGCCACCTGGGGCGCATGAACGGTGGATACGATGCGCCGCGCGAGCTGCTGGAGCTGCTCGGATGCCAGCTCGTGGAGATGCCGCGCAATCGTGAGAGCTCCTTCTGCTGTGGCGCCGGTGGGGGACAGATCTGGATCGCGGAGCAGCCCCCCGGGGAACGACCGTCGGAGAACCGCATCCACGAGGCGCTCGGCCTGCACGGTGTCGACGTGTTCGTGGTTTCGTGCCCGAAGGACGTGACGATGTACGAGGACGCGATCAAGACGACGGGCAGCTCCGAGCGGCTGCGGCTGCGGGAGCTGACGGAGTTGGTCGACGAGGCGCTCGTCGGCGAGGCGATCGCCGCTGGGGCGCCGTAGTGTCGCGCGGTGTGGCGAACGTGACGATCACGAGCTGAGGAGCGAGACGATGGACTTCACCGAGCCGCAGGACGCGCGCGCGATCCGCGAGGCCGTGCGGGCGCTGTGCGCGCGCTTCTCCGGCGAGTACTGGCGCGGCCTGGAGCCGGACGGCTACCCCACCGAGTTCGTCGGCGCCCTCACAGAGCAGGGCTGGCTGGCCGCGCTGATCCCGGAGGAGTACGGCGGCTCGGGGCTCGCGCTCGGCACCGCCAGCGTGATCCTCGAGGAGATCTCCGCCTCGGGCGCCAACGCGGGCGCCTGCCACGCGCAGATGTACACGATGGGCACGCTGCTGCGCCACGGCAGCGACGTGCAGAAGGCCGAGTGGCTGCCGCGGATCGCCTCCGGCGAGCTGCGCCTGCAGGCGTTCGCCGTGACCGAGCCGAACGCCGGCTCGGACACGACGCAGATCGCCACCCGCGCCGAGCGCACGGGCGACGGCTTCGTCGTCAACGGGCAGAAGATCTGGACCTCGCGCGCCGAGCACTCGGACCTGATGGTGCTGCTCGCGCGCACGACGCCGCTGGAGCAGGTCGAGAAGCGCACCGACGGCCTGTCGGTGTTCCTCGTGGACATGCGCGGGCGCACCGCCGTCGAGGGATCGGGCGATGCGCGCTCCAACGAGCCGGCGCAGCTGACGATCCGCCCGATCGCCACGATGATGAACCACGCCACCACCGAGGTCTTCTTCGAGAGCCTCGAGCTGCCGGCCGACGCGCTCGTCGGCGAGGAAGGGCAGGGCTTTCGCTACATCCTCGACGGCATGAACGCCGAGCGCATCCTGATCGCCAGCGAGTGCATCGGCGACTGCCGCTTCTTCCTGGACCGCGCGGTCGCCTACGCGAGCGAGCGGGTCGTCTTCGGCCGGCCGATCGGCGCCAACCAGGGCGTGCAGTTCCCGCTCGCGAAAGCGCACATGGCCAGCGCCGCCGCGGATCTGATGCGCTGGAAGGCGGCGTGGCTGTACGACAGCGGCCAGCCCGCCGGCGCCGAGGCGAACATGGCCAAGTACCTGGCCTCCGAAGCCTCGTGGGAGGCGGCCAACGCCGCGATGGACGCACACGGCGGCTTCGGCTTCGCGCAGGAGTACGACATCGAGCGCAAGTTCCGCGAGACGCGCCTGTACAGGACCGCGCCCGTCAACAACAACCTCGTCCAGGCGTACGTGGGCCAGCACGTGCTCGGCCTGCCGCGCTCCTATTGAGCTCGGCGTCAGGGACCGTTGCGCTTGGGGTATTCGTGCACCGAGACGAAGCGCACGGGTCCGTCGATCACCCGGTAGGTATGCGGGCGGTCGGCGCGGAAGCTGATCAGGTCGCCCTGGCTGACCACCTCCTTGAACGAGTCGGTCGAGATCTCCACGGTGCCCGCCGAGATCGTCAGGTGCTCGAACAGGCCGGCGACGTGGGCGTTGGCGTGGCGCACGGCGCCCTCGTCGAGCTCGAGCGTGTAGATCTCGATCAGCGCACCGCCGGTGCGCGTCAGCAGGTGGCGGATGACGAGGCCGTCCGTCTCCAGCCCTGCCTGGTCGACGGCGATCACCGACGCGTCGTCGGAGCGCACCACGGTGACGTCGTCGGTGGGCGGTTCGTCGTGGAACAGGCTCGCGAACGGCACGCCCAGCGCGGCCGCCAGCGCCCACACGGTGTCGATCGAAGGATTGCCCTGTCCGCGCTCGATCAGCGACACCGTCGACTTCGCCACGCCGGCCTGCTCGGCGAGGGCGGTCAGCGTCAGCTCACGGGTCATTCTCCAGCGGCGCAGGTTGCGGGCAATAGGTTGAACGGCTCCATCCATGGCGCTAGTTCTATCGCACGGATGCGTGGGCAAGCGGTTCACCACCGGTGGTAGGGTATATCGGCCCGAAGAGCAAGATATCGAACGAGCGACTGGGGAGCCCGCAGGGCATGAGCAGTCTCGTCATGAGAGCCGACGCGCGAGCCACTCTCGAGGAGGCATACCGAGCCCGCACGCCGCGCTCGGCGGCGGCGATGGAAGAGGCGCGTCGCTACATGGTGCGCGGCATCACCCGCGGCTGGGGCTACCACCGCCCCTACCCGATCGTCGCCGACCACGGGGAGGGCCCGTACCTGGTCGACCTCGACGGCAATCGCTACGTCGACCTGGTCAACAACGGCCTCAGCCTGATCCACGGGCACGCCTTCCCGCCGGTCGTGCAGGCGCTGGCGCAGGCCGTGCAGCGCGGCTCGGGGTGGCTCGTCGCATCCGAGGACCAGATCGCCTTCGCGCGCCTGCTGTGCGAGCGGATCGAGATCTTCGAGCGGGTGCGCTTCACCAACTCCGGGACCGAGTCGGGGATGCTCGCGGTCAAGGTCGCGCGCACGTTCACCGGCCGCCCCGCGGTGCTCAAGGCGATCGACGGCTTCCACGGCTCCTTCGACGACCTCGAGGTCGGGCTGTACGACCGGCCCGAGATCCCCGGCCGCGTGTATCTATCTCCGTTCGGCGACGCCGAGGCGTTCGAGCGCAAGCTCGCCGAGCACGGCGATCAGATCGCGGCGGTCGTGCTCGAGCCGCTGATGTTCAGCGGACTGGTGACGACCGCGCCGCCCGGCTTCCTGCGCCGCGTCCAGGAGGCCGCGCGGCGCGCCGGCGCCCTGTTCGTGCTCGACGACTGCCTGATGCTGCGCCTGGCCTATGGCGGCTCGGCGGAGCTGCACGGGCTCGAGCCAGACCTCACGTTCCTCGGCAAGCTCATCGGCGGCGGCACGCCGATGGGCGTGCTCGGCGGGCGCGAGGACGTGATGGAGGTGCTCGATCCCGAGCGCGAGCACCCGCTCTACCACGGCGGCTCCTTCAACGGCAACCTGCTCGGCTGCGTCGCCGGCCGCGTCAGCCTCGAACACTTCCAGCGCGAGACGATCGCCGCGATGGACGCCGGCGCGCAGAGCCTGCGCGGCGCGCTGCGCGCGCAGGCGGATGCGCTGGGGCTGCCGCTGAGCATCTCCGGCGAAGGCTCGGTGATGGGCGTCTACGTCAGCGAGCGGCTCAACCGCCTCGACGGGACGTTCAACGCCGACGAGTCGACCCAGCTGCTGCACCTGGCGGCGCTCGCGCACGGCGTGCTGATGGGCCCAGGCGGCGAGATCGCGCTGTCGAGCACGACGCCGGGGGCGGCGCTCGAGCAGGCGCACGACGGCCTGCTGAGCGCGCTCGCGGACGTGGCAGAGCTCACGACCTGAACAGCCAACCGAAGGGAGAGAGATGGGCAAGCAGCGGGTGGACAGTCCCTGGGGGACGACGTTCTGCGACTCGATCAGCTTCAGCGGCCCCGGCCGGTGGATCTACGTCTCCGGACAGATCGGCGCCGACGCCGACGGCAACATGGTCGGCGATAGCTTCGCCGAGGAGGCCGACCAGTGCTTCGCGCGCATCCGCCAGTCGCTCGAGAAAGCCGGAGCGAGCATGAGCGACGTCGTCAAGATCACCGGCTACGTGACCAGCACCGACGACTACCCCGCCTACGACGTCGCGCGCGGCAGGGCCTTCGCCGGCCACCCGCCGAGCAGCGCGACCGTCCAGGTCGCCGGCCTCGCGAACGCCGCGCGCGTGGAGGTCGAGGCCGTCGCGTTCATCCCCGAGCAGGGCTGAGCGCCCGCGCCGACGGTGAGCCTGACCGCCGCGGCGCACATCTCGTGGCTCTTCACGGAGCGCCCCTACCTCGAGCGGGTGGGGGCGGCGCGGGAGGCGGGGCTGCGCACGATCGAAACCGCCTGGCCGGCGCCCGCCGACCATGACGGGCTCGCGGCGGCGCTCGCCGAGCACGACGTCGGCGTCGCCCTGCTGAACTGCGAGGAGGGCGACGTCCAGGACGGCGAGCGCGGCTTCGTCAACGACCCCGCCCGGCGCGAGGAGGCCGAGCGCGCGTTCGCCGCGGCGGCGGAGCTCGCCCAGCGCATCGGCGCGCGCGAGATCAACGTGCTCGTCGGCAGGCAGCTCGCAGACGTCAGCCGCGAGCGCCAGCGGCGCGCCGTCGTGGACTCCCTGCGCGGCTTCGCCGAGGAGGCCAGCGCGCGCGGGCTGGGGATCGTGCTCGAGCCGCTCAACGAGATCGACAATCCCGGCTACCTGGCGCCGACGCCGCAAGCGGCGGCGACGCTGATCGAGCAGGTCGGCTCAGACGCCGTGGGCCTGCTGCTGGACGTCTACCACGTGGCGCGCGCCGGCGCCGATCCGCTCGCCGCGGTCGAGCGCCACGCGGCGCTCATCCGCCACGTGCAGCTCTCCGACTTTCCCGGACGCGGCCAGCCCGGCAGCGGCTCGCTTGACATCTGGACGCTCCTGGAGCGCCTCGCCGCGAGCGGCTATACGGGAGCAGTCGGGTTGGAGTACGAGCCCCGCGGCATAGGTACGGCCTCATTGGGGTTCCTCTCCGACAAGCGCGCGGCGGCGCTGTTCGGCTAGGCGCAGGGCGCGCTCACACACGGTCGAGCACCTCCGCCGCGACGTCCGCGAGCGCGCTGCGGATCGAGGCGCCGGCCTGTGCGATGTCGAGGTCGCTCAGCGCCGTGCACAGCCCGAACTCCCCGCCGATGCCGAAGTACACGCCGCGGTTGACCGCCGCGAGATGCAGCAGCGAGGTGGCCTTCCAGTCGATCTCACCGTCCTGGCCGTCCAGCACGTAGAGGCCGAACGCCGAGCCGACGCCGCTGGTGCGCACCGGCACGCCGCACGCCTCCGCGGACGCCGCGATCTCCGCGCGCAGGGTGTCCGCCTGCGCGTCGATGCGCGCGATGTCCTTCGCCGTCAGGTCGCGCAGGGCGATCGCGCCGGCGACCATCCCCAGCGGGTTGCCGTTGAACGAGCCGCCGTGGTAGAGAGGACGCTCCGGCGCGAGGTCGAACGTCGACATCAGCTCCGCCGACGCTGCCACGACGCCCACCGGCAGCCCGCCGCCGATCCACTTGCCCAGGCAGGTGATGTCGGCGGCGTCGATCCCGAAGCGCTCGGCCGAGCCGCCCTCGGCGAGGCGGAACATCAGGCAGTCGTCGAGCACGAACAGCACGCCCGCCTCGCGCGCCAGCTCGCGCAGCGCCGGCAGGAAGCCGTCCGGGGGCGGGGTGACGACGCCCGTGTACTGCACCGGCTCGACGATGATCGCCGCGACCTGGCCCGCGTGGCGCTCCAGCGCGGCGGCGTAGGTGTCGAGCTCGCCGAACGTCGCCAGCGCGGCGCGGCCGGCCATCTCGCCCTGGCCCTGCAGGCCGACCTCCAGGTCGTCGTAGGAGCCGTGGTAGGCGTGCCACGCCTTGACGATCACCGGGCGCTCGGTGACGTGGCGGGCGAGTTTCACCGCGAGCATCGTCGCCTCGGTGCCCGTGTTCGCGAAGCGCACCTGCTCGGCTCCCGGCACGCGGCGGCACAGCAGCTCGGCGAACTCCACCTGCGCGTCGGAGGTGCCCGGCCAGGCGGTGCCACGCGAGAGCGCGACGCGCAGCGCGTCTTCGATCGGGCCGTAGGCGTGGCCGTGCATCAGGCTCAGCCCGTTGCTGAAGAGGTCGATGTAGCGGTTGCCGTCGACGTCGTACAGGGCCGCGCCGCGGCCGTGGTCGAACACGACCGGGTACGGCGCGAACCAGCTGAGCGTGCGCGTGAGCCCGCGCGGCATCGACTCCGCCGCGCGCGCCATCCAGCTGGCCGAGCCCGGCGTCAGACGCCGGTACTCCAGCTCGATCGCGCTCATCTCGCCCTCAGGCACCTGACTCACTGCTCCGCGCGCTGCGGTTGGACCTCACCGGTGGCTTCCTTCGTTTGCATATCGACTGGTTGATATGCAGCATAAACCAGGCGGTCCATTCGATGCAAGTCCCCGGCGCAGATTTATCCGGCGGCGTGGCGCAGATCTATCCGGCGGCGCGTTCGTGGCGCTCGCGCGCGGCGCGCAGCGACTCGCGTCGCTCGCGCGTCGCTCCCGGCTCGACCGCGAGTCCGGCGCCGCCGGCCTGCTCGGTGAGCACGACGCCGTACACGTCGTGCGCCGCCCTCGCGCTCACCCAGCGTTCGAGCACGTCCTCGAGCACCGCCTGCGGATCGCGCTGCAGCGGGTCGCCGTAGCCGCCGCCGCCCGCCTCGATCCCGCGGATCCACTGGCCCGGCTGTAGCAGCGAGTCGCCGACCGGCTCGACCGCCCGCTCGCTGCCGTCGACGTCGATCACGCTCGCCGCCGCCGCCCCGCCGGGCAGGCCGCCGCGCACGCCCTTCGGCGGGTTGCGCGCGAAGTCGGCGAGGTAGAACACCCGCAGCGGCGTCTCGGAGCGAGGCCCGTAGATGACCTCGCCGGCCGGCCCGCCGCGCAGGCGGCCGGCGCCGCCGGAGTCGGCGAGCAGGCGCAGCGCGCGGAAGTGCAGCGGGTAGGTGCGCTCGAGCATCTCGACGCTGTCGATGTAGATCGTCTTGGAGCAGTCGGGCATCGCGTAGGTGATCCAGCCGTCGCAGTGGGGCGAGGCTGGGCCGCCGTTGTTGCCGCTGACGAACGAGCTGACGTACGGCTCGCCCGGATTCGATCCCCACCCGCCCGGATAGGTGCCGGAGAAGACCGCGAAGCCGACGCCGAGAGCGCCCGCGCCCTCGGCCAGGCCCTCGCCGTCGCCGAGCTGGCAGAAGGCGCTCTGCGCGGCGTTGATGATCCGGTTCAGCACGTTCGTGGTCGACACCGAGGCCGAGTACGGCTCCACCAGGCCGCCCGCGATCGAGCCCTCGCGCAGCAGCACCTCGACCCTGCGGAAGGAGCCGGCGTTGCGCGGTATGTCCTCCTCCAGGCAGTTGAGCAGCGCGATCATGCAGCCGCCGCGCGCGCAGTACTCCGAGACGTTCAGCCCGAACGGGATGCAGTCGGGGTTCTCGCGCAGGTCGAAGCTGACCATCCCGCGCTGCGGGTCGACGTCGATCGCCACCTCGACCTCCACGCCCTCGGGCAGGCCGGGGATCGGGTCGTGGCGCGAGCGGGCGTGCAGGTGCGCCGCGGGCAGCTTGCGGATCGCCTGCTCCATGCAGCGCTCGGAGTAGTCGAGCCACTCGCCCACGAACGCCCTGATCGTCTCGACGCCGTAGCGCGCGATCACCTCGCCCAGGCGCCGCTCGCCGATGCGCGCGGCGCCGACCGTCGCGAGGTAGTCCCCGTACCACACCTCCGGCACGCGGATCCGCCGCCGGCACATGCGGATGATGTCCTCGATGTCGCGGTAGTCCTGCTGCACCTTCACGCACGGGAAGATCAGCCCGCCCTCGGCGTAGACGTCCTCGACGTAGGCGACGTAGGTGGAGGGCTCGGCGTTGCCGCAGTCGGCCTGGTGGGCCTTGGCCGAGGCCGTGAAGATGTGCTCGCCGTCGACGAACACGGGGACGAGGATCGTGTGGTCGGCCGTGTGCGTGTTGCCGAGCATCGGGTCGTTGTGCAGGAAGGCGTCGCCCTCGCGCAGCTCGGGGTGCAGCTCGCGCATCGCGCGCGTCTGCAGGCCGGCGCCGAGCACGTGCACCTGCAGCCCCTCGGCGGCCGCGAACAGCTGGTCGTCGGCGGTGACGATCGCGCAGGAGAAGTCGCGCGCCATGTTCAGGATCGACGAGCGCCCGGTGCGGAACAGCGTGTTGGTCATCTCGCGCACGATCGCTTCGAAGCGGTGTGCCAGCACGGCCATCAGGGTGGGGTCCAGCTGGGTGCAGGCGCGTCCGGGGGCCGGCGTCGCCGCCGGCGCGTCGTCGCTGTGGGTGCTCATCGCTGCAGCTCCAGTCGGTAGTTGCCCAACGCGGTCACGTGCGCCGTCCACCCCGGGTAGATCACGATCGTCGTCTCCGGCTCGATCAGCAGCGCGGGGCCGGCGACGCTCGCGCCCGGCGCGAGCTGCTCTCCGAGGAACACCGGGATCTCGACCTCGCCGAGCTCGGGGAAGAACGCCGGCCGCGCCCGCGGCGCGGCGCCGGCCGCGGGGGCGGCGCCCCTGCCGGCATCCAGCGGCGGCTTCGACGTGGTGGCCACGACGCGTCCCTTCCACTGGCTCATCTCGATCCTCTGGCCGGGCTCGCGCACCGCGAAGATGCGCTCGTGGGCGTCGTGGAAGCTCGCGATCAGCCGCTCCAGCGCCTGCTCGTCGTCGATGCCATCGCCCTCGATCGGGATCGACAGGTCCCACACCTGATAGGCGTAGCGGGCCTCCACGTAATAGCGCCGGCGCACGTCCCGCGCCAGCCCCTCGGGCAGCTCGGACTCGAACGCGGCCATGCGCTCGCGCAGGCCGTCGAGCGTCGCGCGCACGCCCGCGAAGTCGAACGCGTGCGAGCTGGCGACGTGCGGCGCGGTGACCTCGCGCACGATGTCGCTGTGCTGGCCGCCGAACGCCGACAGCACGCCCGCCGCCCGCGGGATCAGCACCTCGCGGCAGCCCAGCTCGCGGGCGATCGGCAGGATCGTCAGGCCGGCCGCTCCGCCACCGGCGACGAGCGTGCTCTCGCGCGGGTCGACGCCCTCGTTGACCGTCAGCTCGTGGATCGCCGCGATCATCCGCTCGTTGGCGACCGACAGGACCGCGTGCGCGACCTCCTGCAGGCCGATCCCGAGCGCCTGCGCGAGCTCCTGCAGCGCCCGCTCGGCGGCGGCGGTGTCGAGCGCCATCGTCCCGCCGAGGAAGCGCGTGGGGTCGACATAGCCGAGCGCCAGCGCCGCGTCGGTGACCGTCGGGCGGGTGCCGCCGCGCCCGTAGCAGGCCGGCCCGGGGTCGGCGCCGGCGCTCTCCGGCCCGACGCGCAGCAGCCCGCCGGGATCGACCCACGCGATCGAGCCGCCGCCGGCGCCGATGCTGCGCACGTCCACCGAGGACAGGCCGGTGAGGTGGCCGGCGAACGGCTCGCCCAGCCACGTCTCGTTCGTGAACACGGGGTCGCCGTCGCGGATCAGGCTGACGTCGAAGCTGGTGCCGCCCGTGTCGCACACGATCACGTTGACGCGGGGCGGGTGGGATCGGGGCGGGTGGGATTCCGTCTCCCCGGCCGCGACCGTGCGCGCGGCGACGGGCGCCAGCGACGGGCCCGAGCGCACCGACCACAGCGGGCGCTCGATCAGCTCGTTCATCGGCACGACGCCGCCGGCGGAGCTCGCCGCGAGCAGGTCGCCCGCGAAGCCCTGCTCGCGCAGGCCGCTTGAGATCTCCGGCAGGTGGCTCTGCATCAGCGGCTTCAGCGACGCGTCGATCGCGGTGCCCGAGGCGCGGCGGTACTCGCGCACGATCGGGTTGATCTGATGCGAGAGCGAGTACGGGACGTCGGGCAGCTCCGCCTCGATCAGCGCGCCGAGCGCCAGCTCGTGCGCGGGGTTGGCCGTCGACCACAGCAGGCACACCGCGACCGCCCCGACCTCCAGCGCCCGCGCCTGCGCCAGCTGCTCGCGCGCGCGCGCCTCGTCCAGGGGCGCCACCACGTTGCCGTCGGCGTCGATGCGCTCGGGGACCTCGTACGTCAGCCGGCGCGGGACGTACGGAGCGGGGAACGGGCGCGTGTAGTCGTATGGGCGCAGCGAGCCGCCCTCGCGGCGCACGAGGATGTCGGGGAAGCCCTCTGTGCAAAGGAACGCGGTGCGCGCGGTGGTGCCCTCGAGGATCGCGTTGGTCGCCTGCGTGGTGCTGAAGATGAACAGCGAGGCGCCGCCCAGCAGCTCCCCGAGCGTCTCGCCGCGCTGCTCGGCCGCGCGCTCCAGCGCCGCGCGCAGGCCGTCGAACAGATGGCTGGGCTGCGTCAGCGCCTTGGCGACCGTCAGGCGCCCACCGGCGTCGGTGACGACCACGTCGGTGAACGTCCCGCCGATGTCGCAGGTGATGCGCGCGCCTTCGGGCGCGCCCTCGTGTCCGCTCACGTCGCCGCCGGACGGACGTAGGCGGCCAGCCGCTCGGCGATCGCCGCGGTGCGCGGCTCGACTTCCAGCAGCTGCGGCGTGGCCGGGTGCTCGTGGGCGAGCTCAGCACGCCGCCGCGCGGTCGCGTCCTCGTCGAGCTCGCCGTCGCGGACGACGACGCCGTAGACCTCCATGGCCTGCTCGGCGCTGACCCAGCCCTCGCGCACGTCGCGCAGCACGCGCTGGGCGTCGCGCTCCCACGGCAGCCCGTAGCCGGCGCCCGCGGCCGAGGTCGCGTAGACCGTGTCGCCCGGGGCCAGGCGCAGCTCGCCCCAGCCCGGCAGTGGCTCGACGCTCCCGTCCGCGCGGCGCAGGAACTGGCGCGCGGGGGCGCCCGGGTAGCCGCCGCGCGCGCCGAGCGCCGCGTGCACGTAGCCGTCGGTTGACCACATCGCCTCGATCTCCGTGTCCGCGGGGCCGTACTCGACGTAGCATGCCGGCGCGCCGCGGAAGCGCCCGGGACCGCCGCTGTCCTGCACGATGCGGTCGGCCCACACGACGATCGGGTACAGCAGCTCGTCGACCTCGGTCGAGTCGCGCATCATCAGACCGCCGTCGCCGACCTCGCCGGACACAAGCCAGCCGTCGCCGCGGGCGTGACCGGCCCCGCAGGTGAGGCCGAGGATCATCAGGTTCACGAACGGCGAGTCGCCGTGGCGCGGGTCGCGCCCGGAGATGTCCGCGACCGAGGCGGTGAGCGTCCCCGTCTCGGCCATCCCGAAGCCGTCGGCGAGCTCGGCGATCGCGCGCTGGGTGGCGTTGGCGACGCGGTCGGCGACGCCCGTCGTCGCCGTCGAGCAGCTCGCCGGGTGGACGGGGATGCCGGCGACGCAGTTCTCGCGGATGAGGATGTCCAGGCGCCTGAAGCTGCCGGCGTTGGTGGGCACGCTCGCCGGCAGGCTGTTGAACACGCCGATCATCGCCGCCGTGCGGCTGGTCGCCTCGGTGAGGTTGATGCCGCACGGCAGGCAGTCGGGGTTCTCGCGCAGGTCGACCTCGATCCGCGCCGCCTGCGGGTCGACGGTCACCGCGACGGTGATCGGCACGCCGTCGCGGGCGCCGTCGGCGGGGAGCGGGTCGTGCATGTTGCGGGCGACGCTGCGCCCGGAGGGCATGCGCCGGATCGCCGCGGCCATGATCTGCTCGCTGTAGTCGAACCACGCCGCGGTGTAGGCGTGCAGCCGCTCCCAGCCGAGCTCCTCGGCGAGCGCGAGCAGCTCGCGCTCGCCGATGCGCGCGGCGCCGATCATGCCCGAGTAGTCGGCGTACCAGACGTCCGGAACGCGAATCCGCGTGCGGCACATCTCGATGATGTCGGGGACGTCCTCGTAGTCGCTCTGCACGCGCACGCCCGGGAAGATCAGCGCGCCCTCGTTGTAGACGTCGCGCGCGTTGGCCCACAGCGTCGTCGGCTGCGAGTTGCCGATGTCCGCCATGTGCGCCTTGACGATCGTCGTGAAGTGGTGCTCGCCGTCGGCGCTCACGATCGGCACGAGGATGCAGTGGTCGCCCGCGTGCGAGTTGCCGTGGTAGGGCGAGTTGTGCAGATACGCGTCGCCGGCCCGCGGGCTCGCCTGCACCCGGCTGAGCGACGCCGACACGAGGTCCGGGCCGCTCATCACGTGGATCGGCAGGCTCTCCGCGCAGGCGAGCATCTCGTGCTCGCGCGTGACCACGCAGCAGGAGAAGTCCCGCGCGGTGTTCAGGACCGACGAGCGCGCCGTCCTGAACAGCGTGTTGGTCATGCGCCTGACGATGCCCTGGATGCGGCTGGTGATGACCGCCAGCGCGACCGGATCGAAGCGCTCGGCGGCGCCGCCGGTCGGCTCAGCCAGCGATGGCGTCGACATCGTGCCTGTCCCTTTCGTCGATGGGTCGGTCGAGCTCGGCGATCAGCACGCTGCCATCCGTCCGGCGCTCGGCGACGGTGCCGGGCTCGACCACGATCGTGCTCAGCGGCGACTCCACGATCGCCGGTCCCGCCAGCGGCTCGCCCAGCGCGAGCGCGCCGAGCGAGCGGACCTGCGCGGACAGCAGCCCGTGGCCGGAGAAGTAGACCTCGCGCGTGGAGCGCGCCGCCGCGAGCTCGCCGCCGAGGCGTCCCTGCGAGCGGCTCTCCAGCGGGCACGTGACGCGCGCGCGCAGGGCGACGATTTCGACCGCCGAGCGCTCGTCGCCGACCGCGAAGATCTCCTCGTGCAGCCTGCGGAAGTCCTCCAGCAGCGCCTGCTCGGCTTCGGGCCCTGCGGAGAAGTCCGTCACGCGCAGCGGCACGTCGATCTGCCACACCTGCCGTGCGAGCCGCGCCTCGGCGAGCAGCTCGACCGCGTGCGTGCTGGCGCCGACGTTCGCGGCGAACGCGGCGCAGCGCTCGCGCAGCGCGTCCAGCACGCCGTCGACGCGCTCGGCGTCGAAGGCCTCGGTGGAGGTGAAGCACGCGGCCGTGAAGTCGGCCGCCAGGTCGGCCATCAGCGCGCCGACGGCGCTCAGCACCGCGCCGGTCTCGGGGACGATCAGCGCGCGGCAGCCGAGCCGGCGCATGATCGCGCCGCTGTTGAGCCCGGCCGCGCCGCCGCCGCCCACCAGCACCGCCCCGCGCGGATCGATGCCCGCGTCGACGGTGATCTCGGTGATCGCCTGCACCATGTGCTCGGTGGCCAGCGCGAGGATCGCCGAGGCGGCCTCGTGCGGGTCCAGGCCGAGCGGCGTCGCGACGTCGCGCTCGATCGCCGCCCGCGCGCGCTCGCGGTCGAGCTGCATGGCGCCGCCGAGGAAGCGCTCGGGGTCGAGGTAGCCCAGGACCAGGCAGGCGTCGGTGACCGTCGGGCGCTCGCCGCCGCGCCCGTACGCCGCCGGGCCCGGGTCCGCGCCGGCGCTCTGCGGGCCCACGTGCAGCAGCCCGCCCTCGTCGATCCACGCGATGCTGCCGCCGCCCGCGCCGATGCTCTTGACGTCGACCGCCGGGAAGCCGGTGATGTGCCCGGTGAGCGGTTCGCCGAGCCACGTCTCCCTGCTCATCGGTATGCGCCCGGCGCGCACGACCGAGACGTCGTAGCTGGTGCCGCCGGTGTCCGCGACGATCGCGTCCTCGGCGCCCGCGAAGTGCCGGCCGGCGACCGGCGCCATCGCCGGGCCGGAGTTGATCGAGGTGATCGGCACGCCCGCCGCCTCGCGCGCGTGCATCAGCCCGCCGCCGGTGGAGATCACGAGCAGCTCGCCGCCGAAGCCCGCGTCGCGTAGCGCCTGCTCGAGGCTGCCGAGGTACGCCGTCATCAGCGGCTTCAGCGACGCGTCGATCGCCGTCGAGGAGGCTCTGCGGTACTCGCGCAGGGTGGGGTTCAGGGCGTGCGAGAGCGTGTACGGGACGCCGGGCAGGTGCTCGTCGAGCAGCTCTCCGATGCGCCGCTCGTGGCTCGGGTTGACGATCGACCACAGCAGGCAGACGGCGACCGCCTCCACCTCCAGCTTCGACATCGCGGCGAGTGTCTCCAGCACGGCCGGCTCATCGAGCTCGCGCAGGACCCTGCCCTGGGCGTCGATGCGCTCGGGCGCCTCGAACGTCAGCGCGCGCGGGATGTAGGGGTCGGTGTACTCCTGGCTCCAGTCGAACGATCGCGAGCGCCCGCCTTCGCGCAGCAGCAGCACGTCGCAGTGCCCGAGCGTGGTGATCAGCGCGGTCTTCGCCGTCCCGCCCGTCAGCACCGCGTTGGTCGCGCGCGTCGTGCCGTGGATCAGCATCGTGATCGCGCCGAGCATCTCGGCGCGCGTCATCGCCAGGCCCTCGGCCGCCAGTCCCAGCACTTCGAGGATGCCGGTGATCGGGTTCGCCGGCGTCGTCGAGCACTTGAAGATGCGCACCTCGCCCTCGTGCTCGATGGCGAGATCTGTGAAGGTCCCTCCGGTATCGATCGCGCAGCGCATTCTCCACCTCGATTCGCGTGACGCGCGAACTATATCGATCGGTCGGTTTGCTTTGTCGAGGCGGCGTCCGCGGCCGGTCTTGCCGGGTGGCGCCTGCGGTCGAGGTGGCGCCGGCGGCCGGTCATGCGTCCGGCACGAACGCGACGGCGTCGATCTCGATGTGCGCGCCGACCAGCAGGCCGGCGACCTGCACGGTGGCGCTCGCCGGCAGCAGCTCGCCGAAGCGCTCCGCCCGCGCCTGCGCGTAGTCTGGATATTCCTCGAGCGAGGTCACGAACGCGTTGATCTTGACCACGTGCGACATGTCGGCGCCGGCCTCGGCCAGCGTGCGTTCGATGTTGTCGAAGGTGGCGCGCGCCTCGGCGCCCATGCCGCCGGAGACGACCTTGCCGTCGGGGCCGAAGCCGACGTTGCCGGCGACGTGGATCAGGCGACCGGGACCGTAGCTGGTCACCGCGTCGCTGAAGCCGGAGGCGGGGTTGCTCGTCAGACGCTCGATGCTCATTCGTGTGCGCTTCCTTTCAGCTGGGCAGTTATTGCAAACCGATCACGCGATATGCGACTATAGGCAGCGAGTGCAAGACGCGCAAGCCGGCGGCGAGACGAGCGCGGACGCTCCCGCAGCCACTAGCATCACGGCGTGGTGGAGCGCTGCCTCGAGCGCTCGCTGCGGCTCTGCGCGAGGCATGCCCCGAAAGCATCTGACCGAAGGAGAGCGGTGCCAAAGCTCGGAATGGGACCGATACGGCGGGAGCAGATCTGTCGCGCCGCCGCGGCCGTGATCGCCCGCGAGGGCTTCGCCGGCTCGACGATGCGGATGGTCGCCGAAGAGGCCGGCGTCAGCACCGGCATGATCAACCACTACTTCGCCAACCGCCAGGACCTGCTCACGCAGGCGCTCGTGTTCGTCTCCGAACGCACCCAGGAGCGCTACCGCCTCGCGATCGCCGACATTCCGCCCGGGCGCGAGCGGCTGGCCACGCTGCTGGACAGTGCGCTCGCCGATGACGAGGAGATGCGCGAGACCTGGCGCGTGTGGATCAACGCGTACGGCGAGGCCGTGCGCCTGCCGGAGCTGCGCCACACGATCGAGGCGCGGCTGCGCAGCTGGTACGAGCTGATCGACCGCGCGCTCGAGGGACTCGTCCCACCCGACGAGCCCGGCGCGATTCCCTGGAGCTGGCGCTTCGACGCGGCGCTCAACGGCCTGGCGATCCAGGCGCTCACCTCCGAGGCCGCGCTCGACGCCGGGCGCATCCGCGACGAGGTGATCCGCACCCTGATCCCCGACGCGCCCGCGCCCGCCAATGCCTCCAAGCGACAGGGCGCGCGCGTGAAGGCCGCCCGGTGATCGCGCTCTTCACGGGCAGCTGAGGAGGACCGCGTGAGCGTCCATCTGGAGGAGATCGTCGTCGGGTCGAGCTTCCAGACCAGCAGGCGCACCGTCACCGAGGCCGACGTCGGCACGTTCGCGGGAGTCACCGGAGACTTCAACCCGCTGCACGTCGACGAGATCTTCGCGCGCGAGGAGACGCCGTTCGGCGGGCGCATCGCGCACGGGCCGCTCGTGCTCGGGATCAGCTACGGCCTGCGCAGCGTGCGCGACGACTGGAAGATCCTCGCGCTCGCCGGCTGCGAGCGCAGCTTCCGCGCGCCGGTGTTCCCCGGCGACACCGTGTGGGGCGTCTACGAGGTGCTCGACAGCAAGCGCAGCCGCTCGCGGCCGGGCGTCGGCTTCGTGACGCTCGGCGTGCGCATCCTCAGCGACCGCGACCAGGTCGTGCAGGAGGGGCGCGACGTGCTGATGGTCGCCAGCCGCGCGGGCGAGCAGGAGGCCTCCGGTGCGTGACGAGTGCGTCCGGCGCAGGGCAGCTGGTACGTTATATCGGCCCATGAGACTGACATATCGAACGCATGCGGCTGGCTGCTGACACGGGCGGGACGTTCACCGACCTGGTGGTCGAGCGGGGCGAGGACGTGCGCCTGTACAAGGCCTCGACCACGCCGCACAACCCCGCCGACGGCATCCTCGACGCGGTCGCGCTCGCGGCGGCCGGCGCCGACACCCCGATCGAGCGGTTCCTCGGCGAGGTCGACGTCTTCATCCACGGGACCACGCGGGCGATCAACGCGATCCTCACCAACACGACCGCGCGCACGGCGCTGCTGGCCACGCGCGGGCACCCGGACATGCTGCTGCTGCGCGAGGGCGGGCGCACGCACCCGTTCAACTGGAGCTACGGCTACCCCGACCCCTACATCCCGCGCGCGCTGACGTTCGAGGTCGACGAGCGCGTCGGCAGCGAGGGCGAGGTCGTGCTGGCGCTGGACGAGCGCACGGCGGTGGAGACGATCGGCAGGCTCGCCGAGCTCGACGTCGAGTCCGTCGCCGTCTGCCTGCTGTGGTCGATCGCCAACCCGGCCCACGAGCTCGCGCTCGGCGAGCTGCTCGAGCGCCACCTGCCGGGCGTGCCGTACACGCTCTCGCACGCGCTCAACCCCACCCTGCGCGAGTACCGGCGCGCCTCCTGCGCCGCGATCGACGCGTCGCTGAAGCCGCTGATGAGCGCCTACCTGCGCGGCCTGGAGGAGCGCCTGCGCGAGAGCGGCTTTCGCGGGCGCCTGCTGATGGTCACCTCCAGCGGCGGCGTCGTCGACGCCGCCGACATGGCCGCCGCGCCGATCCACTCCGTCAACTCCGGCCCGGCGATGGCGCCGATCGCCGGGCGCCACTACGCGGCGCTCGACGGGCTCAGCGAGAACGCCGTCGTCGCCGACACCGGCGGCACCAGCTACGACGTCGCGCTCGTCCGGCGCGGGCGCATCCCCGTCACGCGCGAGACGTGGCTCGGCCTGGAGTACGAGGGGCACATCACCGGCTTCCCCGCCGTCGACGTGCGCAGCGTCGGCGCTGGCGGCGGCTCGATCGCGTGGATCGACGACGGCGGGCTGCTGCACGTGGGCCCCCAGAGCGCGGGCGCCGACCCGGGGCCCGTCTGCTACGGGCGCGGCGGCAGCGAGCCCACCGTCACCGACGCGGCCGTCGCGCTCGGCTACATCGACCCCGACTACTTCCTCGGCGGCACCATGAGCCTCGACGCGGCCGCCTCCGCGCGCGCGATCGCCGCGCGCGTCGGCGGGCCGCTGGAGCTCGACACGAGCGAGGCCGCCGCCGCGATCATGGCCGTCGCCACCGAGCGGATGATCCAGTCGATCGAGGAGATCACCGTCAACCAGGGCGTCGACCCGCGCACCGCGGTGCTCGTCGGCGGCGGCGGCGCCGCCGGGCTCAACGCCGTCGCGATCGCCCGCCGGCTGGGCTCGCCGCGGATCGTGATCCCGCAGGCGGGCGCCGTGCTCAGCGCCCGCGGGGCGCTGATGTCAGACCTGGTCAGCGGGTACGCGGCGGCGTTCTTCGCCGGCGCCGACGACTTCGACCACGCCCGCGCCGAGGAGCTGCTCGCCGGTCTGCGCCGGCGCTGCGAGGAGTTCGCCGCGCGCGCGGGCGTCACCGCCGAGCCCTCGATCGAGTACGTCGCCGAGGCCCGCTACCGCCACCAGGTCTGGCAGCTGGACGTGCCGCTGCGCGACGGACGGCTCGGCACGCCGGAGGCGCTGGCGCAGCTGGTCGAGGACTTCCACGCCGTCCACGAGGAGGTCTACGCGGTGCGCGACGAGCGCGCCGTGCTGGAGATCGTCAATCTGCGCGCGCGGGTCACCTGCCCGCTCTCCGGTGGCGCGGCCGACACCGTCGCGCTCGAGCCGCCCGCCGACGCGACGCCGAGCCGCCGCGTGTTCTTCAGCGGCGCCGGCGAGGTGGACGCGGCGATCTGCCGGCTGGAGTCGATGGCCCCCGGCACGACGATCGCGGGGCCCGCGATCGTCGAGTCCTCGTTCACCACGATCGTGCTCAACCCGGGCGCCAGCGCCGAGCGCTCGCCCAGCGGCAGCCTCGTGATCGTCCCCGACGCGGGCGAGCCCGCCGGCGGCCCCCCGCTCGCGGGCGCCGCCGCGAAGGAGGAGAGCTAGGCGATGGCCGAGCAAAGACGCGACGTCGTGGCGCTGGCGGTGATGACCAACCGCATGGAGGGCGTCGTGCGCAAGATGACCAACACCCTGTTCCGCACGGCGCGCTCGACCGTGCTGAACACCGCGCGCGACTTCTCCTGCTGCATCGTCAGCGCCGAGCACGAGCTGCTCGTGATGGGCGAGTCGCTGCCGATTCACGTCATCAGCGGCCCGGACCTGATCAGCCGCTGGCTCGTGCAGCTGCACCCGCGCCTGCGCCGCGGCGACGCCTTCATCCACAACTCCCCCTACCACGGCAACTCGCACGCCGGCGACCACTGCATCGTCGTGCCCGTGATCGACGACGACGGCGTGCACCGCGCGACCGCGTTCGTCAAGGCGCACATGGCCGACATCGGCAACTCCGAACCGACGACGCTGACGGCGACCGCCCGCGACGTCTACGAGGAGGGCGCGCTGATCTTCCCGTGCGTGAAGGTCCAGCAGGACTACGGCGACGTCGAGGACGTGATCCGCATGTGCCAGGCGCGGATTCGCGTGCCCGAGGACTGGTACGGCGACTACCTGGGCATGATCGGCGCTGCGCGGGTGGGCGAGCGCGAGCTGCTGAAGGTCGGCGAAGAGGTCGGCTGGGACGCGTTCGACCGCTACGTCGCCGACTGGCTCGACTACAGCGAGGAGCGCATCCGCGCGACGATCCGCTCGCTGCCGGCGGGCCGGCGCACCGGCTACGACATCCACGACGCCGTGCCGCTGCCGGGTGTCGAGGACGGCGTCAAGATCGAGGTCACCGTCGAGGTCGACCCCGTGGCGGGAGAGATCGAAATCGACCTGCGCAACAACCCCGACTGCCTGCCGTGCGGGCTCAACCTCACGGAATCGACCTCGCAGACCTCCGCGCTGATCGGCGTCTTCAACAGCATCCAGCACACCGTTCCGCGCAACACCGGCAGCGCCCGCGCGGTCAGGATCAGGCTGCGCGAGAACTGCTGCGTGGGGATCCCCGTGCACCCCGCCAGCTGCTCGCTGGCGACATCCGGCATGGCCGAGCGCCTGGCCGGGATCGTGCAGCGCACGCTCGCCGAGTTCAAGGACGGCATGGGCATGGCCTCGACCGGGCCCGAGTGCCCGCCCGCGGTCGCGGGCCTGTCCGGGCGCGATCCCCGCCACGGCGACGCGCCGTTCGTCGACATGATGATCCTCGGCAACTCCGGCGGCGCCGGCCACGCCCACGGCGACGGCTGGATGACCAACGGCGAGACCAGCGACGGCGGCTCGATGATGCGCGACTCGACCGAGGTGCTCGAGCTGCTGCGCCCGATCCGCGTGTGGGCCGACCGCATCGTTCCCGACACCGAGGGCGCCGGGCGCTTCCGCGGCGCGCCGTCGCTGTACGTGGAGTACGGGCCGGTCGACACCGAGCTCGAGGTCCTGTACGCCGCCGACGGCACCGTCAACCCCGCGCTGGGCGCGCGCGGCGGCGAGCCCGGCGCGCTGCTGCGCCCGTTCATGCGCACCGCCGCGGGCGAGGTCGTCGGCCTGGAGGCGTGGGCGCGCGTCGTGCTCGCGCCCGGCGAGACGGTCATCTCGGTGTCCTCCGCCGGCGGCGGCTACGGCCCGCCGCTCGAGCGCGACCCCGAGCACGTGCGCCACGACGTCGCCGACGGCTGGGTCAGCGCGCAGCGCGCGCGCGACGTCTACGGCGTCGTGCTCGCGCCAGACGGCAGCGTCGACGAGGACGCGACCGCCGCGCGCCGCGCCGAGCTCGCAGGCGGCGCGACCCGGCCGCCGGCGGCGGATGACCCGGTGCTGAGCCTGATCAGGCCGGGCGTCGCGCTGTGGCCGACGCGGCCCGCCGGCGCCTGAGGCACGCCCCGCGCGATCACTCGCCCGCGTCGGCGGGCGCGGCGAGGTCGGCCGGTGGGCCGCCGTTCTTGTGCGGGGCGCTCAGCGGCGCCTCGCCGGGGAAGTGGCAGGCGACGAGGTGCCCCTCGGCGGGGTTGCTCATCGCCGGGCGCTGCGTGCGGCAGATCTCACGGCCGCGGCCGACCGGGCAGCGGGGCTCGAAGGGGCAGCCGGGAGGACGCTCGACGACCGAGCCGACTTCGCCGATCGGCTGCGGCCGGCTGGCGCGCCGCGCGCGCCCGCCGGCGAGCGGGATCGGGACGGCCGACAGCAGCGAGACCGAGTACGGATGCAGCGGGCTGCGGAACAGCGTGGCGCGGTCGGCGACCTCCATCACCTGCCCCAGGTACAGCACGGCGACGCGGTCGCAGAAGTACTCGGCGACCGCCAGGTCGTGGCTGATGAACACGTACGTCAGCCCCAGCTGCTCCTGCAGCCTGCTCAGCAGGTTGAGCACCTGCGCCTGCACGGAGACGTCGAGCGCGGAGATCGGCTCGTCGAGGATCACGACCTCCGGCCGCAGCACGAACGCGCGCGCGATGCCGATTCGCTGGCGCTGCCCGCCGGAGAACGCGTGCGGGCGCCGGCGCGCCTGCTCGGCGGTCAGCCCGACGTCGGCGAGCATCTCCAGCGCCGCCCGCATGCGCTCGCGTTCGTCGCCGATCCCGTGGATGTCCAGCGGCTCTTCGACGATCGCGCCCGCGGTCATGCGCGGGTCGAGCGAGGCGAAGGGGTCCTGGAAGACGAACTGCATGCGCCGGCGCAGCGCCCGCAGCTCGTCGCGATCGAGCGTCGTCAGGTCGACGCCGTCGAACAGCACGCGCCCGGCGCTCAGCTCGAGCAGCCGCAGCAGGCAGCGGGCGAGCGTCGACTTGCCGCAGCCGGACTCGCCCACCAGGCCGAAGCTCTCGCCGCGGTAGACCGTCAGCGAGATGTCGTCGAGCACCTTCACCGGATGCTTGCGCCCGAAGCGGTCGCCGCCGCGCACCTGGAAGCTCTTCGACAGGCTCTCCGCCTGCAGGATCGGCTCGCGCGTCGCCGCCACGCCGGCGCTCGCGCCGGGCCGCTCCTCGCGCGCGCTCATACCCTCACCTCCCTGATCCGCTGCTCGGCGAAGTGGCACTCGACCGTCGCCTCGCCGGCGGGGCCGCTGACGCGATGCGGCTGCGGCGTGCGCTCGTGGCACTCGGCCAGCTCGCGCCCGATGGGGCAGCGCGGCGCGAACGAGCAGCCCGTGGGCAGCGAGGAGAGGTCCGGCGGAAAGCCGGTGATCGCGGGCAGCGGGCCCTCGGTGAGCCGCTCGGGGTTGGGCACGCACTTCAGCAGCGCCTCGGAATAAGGATGCCCCGGAGCGAGGAAGATGTGATCGACGCCGGAGGTCTCCACCAGCCGGCCTGCGTACATGACGGCGACCGAGTCGCAGAAGTCGGAGACGATCCCGAGGTTGTGCGTGATCAGGATCACCGCCGTGCGGTGCTCGTCGACGAGGCGGTCGAGCAGCGCGAGCACCTGCGCCTGCGTGGTCACGTCGAGCGCGGTGGTGGGCTCGTCGGCGATCAGCACGCTCGGGTTGTTGGCGATCGCGATCGCGATCGCCACGCGCTGGCGCATCCCGCCGGAGTACTGGTGCGGGTAGTCGTCCAGGCGCCGCTCCGCGTGGGAGATGTCGACCTCGCGCAGCAGGTCGGCGGCGCGCTTGCGCGCGGCCGCGCGGCGCAGCTGCGGCTCGTGCACGGCGATCGCCTCGACGATCTGCGCGCCGATCGTCTTGACCGGGTCCAGGGCGGTGGAGGGGTCCTGCAGGACGAGCGCGATCTCCTTGCCCCTGACCGCGCCGAGCTGGCGGTCGGACAGCCTGGCGATGTCGCGCCCGCCGAGCACGATCTCGCCGTCGAGCACCCTGCCGGGCGCCTCGATCAGCCCGAGGATCGAGAGCGCGAGCGCCGACTTGCCCGAGCCGGACTCGCCGACGATGCCCAACCGCTCGGTCGGGCGCAGGTCGAAGCTGACGTCGCGCACCGCGTGCACGGTGGCGCCGCCGGTTTCGTAGACGGTGCTGAGGCCGCGCACCGACAGCGCGAGCTCGGAGCTCGCGCCGGCGGCCGGCTCGGCCTGGCCGTGCGCATCACCGGCGTCCTCGCGCGCGGCGCGGTCGGGGGCACGCAGCAGGCGCATGTCAGGCGGTCGCCACCGTGGGGATGCGCACGCGCGGGTCGATCACCGCGTACAGGAGGTCGACGATGAGGTTGACGAGCACGAACATGACGGCGGACAGCAGGATGAACGTCTGCACGATCGCGTAGTCCTGTTTGATGATCGCTTCGAACACGAGCGAGCCGATGCCCGGCCAGTTGAAGACACGTTCGATCAGCACGCTGCCGGCGAGGAATTCGCCGAGCACGAGGCCGCCGGCGGTGAGCGTCGGCAGGAACGCGTTGGGCAGCGCGTGGCGGCGGAAGGCGGTCCAGCGGCGCAGGCCCTTGCCGCGCGCGACGGTGATGAACGGCTCGCGCGAGACCTCGAGCAGGTTGGCGCGCAGCAGCCGCACGAGGAACGACCACGAGGCGATGCCGAGCGCGAGGCTCGGCAGCAGCAGGTGCTTGAAGGCTTCCCAGAAGGTGCCCAGCTGACCGGCCAGCAGCGCGTCGAGCGTGTACAGGCCGGTGACTTTCGGCGGGGGTGTCGCCTGCACGCCGAGGCGCCCCTCGGGTCCGGGCAGCAGGTGGAAGGTCTTGAAGAAGAAGATCAGCAGCAGCAGCGCGAGGAAGAACGGCGGCGTGCCGAAGCCGATGTAGGAGGCGCCGCGCACGATGCGGTCGGTGACCGGCCGGTGGCTGTAGGTGGCCAGCAGCGCCAGCGCGACGGCGGACAGCATCGTGAAAACGAACGAGAACAGCGCGAGCTCGATCGTCGCGGGCGCGCGTTCGACGATCAGCTTCTTGACGGTCTCGCCGTCGCTGTAGGAGTAGCCCCAGTTGCCCTGGAAGAAGTCGGAGATGTAGCGCCAGTACTGGACGTAGATCGGACGCCCCAGGCCGATCTGCTGGCTGAGGGAGTTGACCGCGTGCTGCGTCGCCAGCGGCCCGAGGATCAGCCGCGCGGGGTTGCCGGGCAGCAGCCGCATGATCACGAACGCGAGGATCGTCGCGCCGAAGACGGCGCCGATCGACCCGAGCAGCCTGAGCCCGATGACGCGCGCCATCGCCTACAGCCTCGCGTACTGCCCGCGCGGGTCGAGCAGGTCGCGCAGGCGGTCGGAGAGCATGCTCACGGCGGTGACGGTGATCAGCAGCGCCACGCCCGGGCAGATGCTGATCCACCACTGCCCGGTGAGCGAGTAGGAGAGCCCTTCGGTGATCATCGCGCCCCACTCCGGGGTCGGCACCTGGGCGCCGAGGCCGACGAAGCTCAGCGCCGCCAGCGCGAGCACCGCGTAGCCGAAGGCGGCGGCCATCTGGATGAACAGGACCGGCAGCATGTGCGGCACCACGTGGCGGGCGAGGATGCGCCCGCGCGTGGCGCCCATCGCGTGCGCCGCTTCGATGAACGGCAGCGAGCGGATGCGCAGCGCCTCGCTGCGCAGCAGGCGCGCGTACCAGGGGACGGATACGAGCGAGACGCCCACCGCTGCGGTGTCCAGGCCGACGCCCAGGCCGACGGTGACGGCCATCGCGAGGATCAGCGGCGGAAAGGCGAGGATCGCGTCCATCAGGCGCATCACCACGCCGTCGCTCGCGCCGCCGACGGTGCCGGCTAGCAGGCCGATGAGCCCGCCGACGAGCCCGCCCGCGATCGTCACGAGCGTCGCCACGAGCAGCGAGATGCGCGCCCCGTCGGCGACGCGCGCGAGCACGTCGCGGCCGAGCTGGTCGGTGCCGAGCGGGTGCGAGAGCGAGGGTGACTGCAGCGAGCCGAGCAGGTTCTGCGCGTCCGGGTCGTGGTTCCACACGATCGGCCCGAAGATCGCGAACAGCAACATCAGCGCGATCACGATCACCGGCACCGCGAGCTTGCGGTCGGCGAGCACGGTGCGCAGCGCCCGCCGGGCGCCCGCGCTCACGCCGGCTCCCGCGGGACCGCCGGCTCCCGCGGGACCGCCGCCCTCCGCAGGACGCAGCACGGCCGCGTTCTCAGCCCCGATTGTCAGCGGTCCGGAGCCGATGCTCAAAGCCGGCCCTCCCGTTCGATTTGCCAGTACGCCGTTCGGTATATATTACGGTCATGGGCGAGCTGGCGATGCTCACTTGTGCGGTCGCGGGAGGGGTCATCACGGGCAACCCGAACCAGCCCGCGACGCGCGACGACGTGATCTCCGAGGCGGTGGGCGCGGCGCGCGCGGGGGCGAGCATCGTGCACATCCACGCGCGCACGACCGGCGGGGAGATGACCCAGGACCCCGAGGACTACGTCGCGATCAAGCAGGCGATCCGCGAGCAGGTCGACGACGTGGTGCTCAACTTCACCACCGGCGGCAAGCTGGGGGCGCCCGCGGAGGAGCGCCGGCGCTCGCTGCTCGCGCAGCCGGAACTCGCGTCGCTGAACTGCGGCAGCATCAACTTCGGGCCCGACGACATCGTCTTCATGAACCCCAACTCGCTGATCGCCGAGCTCGCCGAGGAGATGGCCAGCCGCGGGATCGTGCCTGAGTACGAGTGCTTCGACGTCGGCATGGCGGTGGCCGCCGCGAAGCTCGCGCGCGCCGCCAACGGCACACCTGGGATGATGCACATGGTGTTGGGCGTGATCGGCGGCGCGCCGGCGTCGGAGCAGGTCGTCTCGCTGTTCGCCGGGCTCGTGCCCGACGGCGTCCCGTGGATGGTCACCGCGATCGGTCGCCACAACTTCCCGATGATGGCGGTTACGCTCGCGCTCGGCGGTCACATCCGCACGGGCCTGGAGGATGTGGTGTACGTTGCGCCGGGCGAGTACGCGCGGTCCAACGCGGAACTCGTCGCGCGCGCGAAAGCCGTCTGCGAGGTGGTTGGCCGCCCCGTGGCCACACCGGCGCAGGCGCGCGAGATCCTCGGAATCGGCGCATGAGAGAGCTCCCAAAGTTTGCATATCGATCAGTCGATACGGAACCTAGCCACCTGCCATGACCTTGTCAAGCGACGACTGGCGAAGCGCGTTCGACAGGTGTCCAAACGGTCCCGGGCGAGTTGTTACAGCGGCACTTGACGCGGGCTCGAGGGGAGGATAGCTTTGGCATATCGACTGATCGTCATTAATAAACGCCGCGGGTTTCGCAAGGCATGACTACCGATGGAGACGCGATGAAACGCACTACTGGAGGACGCCTCAGGGCACCACGAGTCGCACTCGGCACACTCACGGGAGTCGCCGCCGTCCTGGCCCTGGCCGCCTGTGGCAGCAGCTCCAGCTCCAGCTCGAGCTCCAGCGCGAGCGGCCTGAGCACAGCCGCCAGCGACCCGAACGCGACGCTGATCGTCAACAACTCGGTGCCGGTCGCCACGCTGGACCCCAACCTCACGACCAACGACCAGGACCCCGGCTTCGACGGCGCGATGTACTCGACGCTGACGCAGGTCACGCACGAACCGGGCAAGGTCGCGGGCACCGAACAGCAGAACCTCAGCGTGACCGCGGTGAAGCCCTACCTCGCGCAGTCCTACGCGTTCAGCGAAGGCGACCGCACGCTGACCTTCCACCTGCGCCCGGGGCTGAAGTTCCCGAGCGGCGACCCGGTCGACGCGCAGGCGGTGGTGTGGTCGATCGACCGCGTGATCAAGGCCGAAGAGGGTGGCTATTCGGTGCTCGAGGAAACCGACTACACGCCGCCTCTGATCAAGTCCGTGACGGCGCCGAGCTCCCTGACGGTTGTTTTCCACTACAAGCGTCCCGCGCCGAACCAGCTGCAGGTGCTCTCGACGCCGACGGCGGGCGCGATCTACGACCCGAAACTGGTCGAAGAACACGGCGGCCAGCAGAAGCTGAAGCCGAACGAATGGCTCGCCAGCCACGACGCCGGCTATGGCCCGTACCTGCTCAAGAGCTACAGCCCGGGCCACCAGCTGGTGCTCGAAGCGAACCCCGCCTTCTTCGAACCCCCGAAGACGAAGAACATCATCCTCAACTTCATCCCCGACAACGAAACGCTGCTGCTCGACGCCCAGTCGGGCAAGGCGGACATCACGCTGGGGCTCTCCAACGAGGCCGCCCACAGCCTCGTTGGCAACTCCTGCTGCACGGTGGCGTCGTTCAAGTCCCGCCAGGCGGAGACGCTGCAGATGCCCCAGAGCATCGAAAAGCCCTGGAACACGGGCAAGAACCCGTTCTTCAACAACCAGGACTTCCGCCAGGCGCTCAGCTATGCGTTCCCGTATGAAGGCATCCTGCAGAAGGTCGCCTACGGCTACGGCAAGCTGTACTTCGGCGAGTGGATGCCCTCGTACTCGTGGTATGACCCGAAGGTGGGGGCGCCGCGCGAAACCAACCTCACCAAGGCCAAAGAACTGCTGGCGAAGTCGGGGGTCAAAACGCCGGTCAGCTTCACGATCTACGTCGGCGAGGGTGACATCGTGGGCAAGGAAATCGCGACGGCGGCCGCCGGAGCCTGGCAGCCGCTGGGCGTCGACGCCAAAGTCTCGGTGGTCTCGCCTTCCGCGTTCCTGGAAGTCGTCTACACCAACCACGACGGCATGACCGTGTTCCTCGACGGCCCGCAGGTGGTGGCGCCCGACTACCACTGGGCGTATGACCTGCAGTGCCCGCCGAACAACCAGTTCAACGACAACAACGTCTGCGTGCCGGCTGCGGACAAGCTGATGAAAGAAGTCCCGTACACGACGCAGGAACCGAAGCGCCAGGAAATCCTCAACAAGGCCGACGAAATGTACATCGAAAACACGCCCCGGATCTGGGCGTACGACACCGAACTGGTGGCGGTGCTCGGCAAGAACGTCACCGGCTACTACTCCAGCGACCTGCCGGACATGCGCTTCTGGGCGAAGAACTAGCGGGCCCGCCTCTGGCTCTTCTCTCCTCTGATCTGTAGGGGCCCGCCACATGTGGCGGGCCCGCGGGGCCGCACATGTGCGGCCCCGCCGGGGGGCGCATGCGCCCCCCGGAACAGGATGAGATCTGGGTAGGAGAGCGAGCCGCTAGGGTGGCACCGGCAATGCGAGCCGTCACCTTTCAAGCCCCGGGCGTGGTCAGCGTCGAGGAGCGCCCCGAGCCCGAGCTGCTCGATCCCGAAGACGCGATCGTGCGCATCGACGCGACCGGCGTGTGCGGCTCGGACCTGCACATCTACCACGGGCGCGTGCAGATCGAGCCGGGGTTCACGATCGGGCACGAGTACGTCGGCACGGTGCTGGCGGCCGGCGACGCGGTCACGCGCGTGGCGGTCGGCGACCGCGTGCTCGGCTGCTTCCAGACCGCATGCGGGACCTGCTGGTTCTGCCGCCGCGGCCTCTTTCACCGCTGCGTGGAATCGCGCACGTTCGGGCACGGCGCGACGCTCGGCTCGCTGCAGGGCACGCAGGCGGAGCAGGCGCTCGTGCCGCGCGCCAACCTCGTGCTGCGACGCGTGCCCGACGGCATGAGCAGCGACGTGGCGCTGTTCGCCGGCGACGTCATGGGCACGGGCTTTCACGCCGTCGTAGACAGCGGCCTGCGTCCGGGGGACGTCGCGGCGGTGATGGGCCTCGGCCCGGTGGGCCTGTGCGCCGTGCAGGCCGCGCGCGCGGTCGGCGCCGCCCACGTGTTCGCGATCGACACCGTGCCCGAGCGCCTGGCCGTGGCCGAGTCCTTCGGCGCCGAGCCGCTGCACCTGCAGGAGCAGGACGTGCGCGCGGCCGTGCGCGGCGCCACCGAAGGCCGCGGCGTCGACGTCGCGATCGACGCCGTCGGCGATCCCAAGGTGCTGGAGAGCGCGATCCGGCTGACGCGCCCGTGCGGCGCGATCCAGTGCGTCGGCGTGTACGCCGAGCGCGCGGAGGTGCACATGGGCCTGTTGTGGCTGAAGTCGCTGACGCTGCGTGGCGGGCAGGCGAACGTGCTCGGCCACGTCGACCGCGTGCTCGCGATGCTGTCCGCCGGCGTGCTCGACCCCACCGCGCTCGTCACCCGCCACATGAAGCTCGAAGAAGCGCCCGAGGCCTACGCCGTGTACGACCGGCGCGAGGCCCTCAAGATCGTCCTCACTCCCTGAGCGCGCGCGCGGCCACGGCCGCGAGCGCCGGCTCGGGCGGGCATCAGCGCTCGGCGCCGCGGAGCGTCGCTTCGGCGCGGCGCACGGTCGCCAGGTCGACCATCTCGCCGCCCGCGAGCGCCGCGCCGCGCTGCTCGCCGAGGCTCCGCCGGTAGGCGTCCGCGACCGCGCGCGCCTTGTCGAGCTCCGCGGCCGAGGGCGCGAACGCCTCGCGCACGACGTCGATCTGCGCGGGGTGGATGCACAGCTTGCCCGCGAAGCCCAGCGCGCGTGCGCGGCGCGCTTCGGCGGCGAGCGCGTCGAGGCCGTCGATCGCCAGGTGCACGCCGTCGAGCGCCGGCACCCCGCCGAGCGCGCACGCGAGCACCATGCGGCTGCGCACGTGCAGCAGCTCCAGGCCTTCCGGCAGCTCGCCGAGACCCAGCTCCGCGGCGAGGTCGACGGCGCCGAGCGCGACCGCCACGACGCCGTCGAGCGCCGCGATCCGCTCGACCTCCGCGACGCCGCGCGCCGTCTCCACCAGCGCAATCGTGCGCACGCCCGCCGCGTGCGCGAGCGCGAGCGAGTCGAGCTCCGCCTTCGGGACCATCAGCGCGGGCGGGGTCGCCGCGCTCAGGCGCTCGAGGTCGGCGCGGCCGACATCCGTGCGCGGGTCGTTGATGCGGGCGACGCGCAGCGGCGCGTGCTCTGACGGCGGTGACCCGGCGCCCGGGGGAGCGCCCTCGCCGAGCGGGGCGCCGCCGCCGAGCGGAGCGTCGTCGCCCGAGACGAACGCGCACGCCTGCTCGCGGGCGAGCTGCTTGCGCTGCGGCGCGACCGCATCCTCCAGGTCGGCGATCGCGACGTCCGCGCGCGAGCCCAGCGCCGCGTTGAGCTTGCGCCGCTCGTCGGCGGGCGTGAACAGCCACGTGCGCGGCACGGGATCGAACGGGCTGGCCCCGCGCCCGACTGTTCTCTGTGCGCCGCCGGCGCCCTCGCTGGCGTCCGTCACGCGACCACCGCCACGAAGCGCCAGTCGAGCACGTCGACGGCCTCGGCGTCACCGGCCTCGCCGCGCGCGTGCACGCGCGAGCGCAGGTGCGCGAGCGCGCCGGCGTCCGGCAGCGCCTCCAGGCGCTCGAGCTCGAGCTCGCTGTACAGGGTGTCGCCCTCGTGCACCGGCGCGAGGTGCTCGCACGAGTGCCAGCCGACGACCGTCACGATCTCGGGCAGCGCGCGCGAGGCCTGCGCTGCGGCCAGGCCGATCGTGTGCCCGCCGTAGACCAGGCGGCGCCCGTCGGGGTGGCGGTGGCGGTCGTGGTGCACGGCGGCGACGTTCAGCGTCAGGCGCGCGAGCTCCGGCGCGGAGCTGACCACGTCGCCCGACTCCACCGCCCAGCGCGCGCCCGCGGCCGGCCCCGCCGCCGCGGCGGGCTCGCGGCGGGCGTCTGTGCGGGTGTTCGTGTCGGGGTCGGCGCTCGTGTCGGTGCCCGCGCCCGCGTCGGCGAACGCGCGCAGGCGCCAGCCGTCGATCGCCGCCCGCAGCGACTGTGGCTCGAGCTCGGAGGGGATCGCCTCGAAGGAGTCCGCGCGCCCGGTCTCGCCGTCGGGATCGCGCAGCGGCAGCATCGCGCAGCGCCAGAAGTCGAGCACCTGGCGGCCCTCCTGGTCGACGGTCCGCACGCGCAGGACCGCGAGGCCGGTGGCGGGGCGGCCGGGACGGGGAGTGGTCTGGCGCAGCGCGACCACCTCGGTGCTCGTGGACAGCGTGTCGCCGATCACAGGCGCCCGCGCGAGCACGAGGCCGCGGTAGAAGAGGTTGGCGACCACGCGCCCGGTGAGCACGGTCGACTGGCCGATCGCGAGGTCCCACACGAGCGCCGGGTGGGCGAGTGCGGCGTCCGCGCCTGCGACCGCGCGCGCGAGCGGCGCGTCGAGCGCCAGGCGCAGGCGATCGCCGAGGATCGCGCGGTGCACGGCGGCCATGCCGTCGGTGAGCGTGACCGCCGGCGCCGAGCGCTCGAGCATGCCGACGCGCAGATCCTCGAAGAACGGTCCGGCGGCGCCGCGGGCTGGATCGGTCGCGGACACGATCAGGCGCGCGGCGCGTAGATCGCGTCGGGAACGCTCGCGCGGCCGCGCGAGAGGGTCACGAAGCCGGCGAGCATCGCGACGGCGATCACCGCGTACGCCCAGCGCTGCCCCACGACCTGCGCGATCGCCGAGCCGCCGCTCGCGCCGAGCGCGTTGCCGGGCGGCCACGTCAGATCCATGATCGCGACCGCCATCACCTGCCCGACGCCCGCCGCGGTGCACGCGTCGGAGAGCATCAGCATCAGCGGCGCCCACAGCACGCCGGTCAGCACGAGCGCGGCGATCACGAACAGGGGCAGCGCCCAGCGGCTTTCGATCCACGGTACTGCGAGCACGACGGGGCTGCTCACCAGCAGCCCGAGGCGGATCGGCAGCAGCGGCCCGCGGCGGTCGGACCAGCGCCCGAACAGCGGCCGGATCAGGATGCCGGCGGCGGCGGCGATGCCGAACGTGGCCGCGATCGCCCCCGGCCCGGAGCCGAGCCGGTGCTGCTGCAGCGGCGCCAGCACGCTGATCGCCGCGAGCAGGATCGCGGGCAGGATCGCGATCCACATCGCGGTGCGGACGCCCGCCGCGGAGAGCATCGAGCGCAGCGGCAGGCTGCGTTCGGCGATCGCCGGCGGCGGCTCGAAGCGCGTCGCGGCGGCCCCGAGCAGCAGGCAGCAGACGCCGATCCCGGTGAACGTGGCGCCGCGCCCGATCGCCGCCGCGAGCCCGCCGGCGACCGGCCCGGCGATCGCGCCGGCCTCGCTCACGCCGAACGCGAAGCCGAGCATCTCCCCGCGCCGGGGCGCCGGCGCGGTCTCCAGCAGCCACACCATCGCCGCCGTCCACAGCGCCGCCCCGGCGATCCCCTGCGCGAAGCGGGCGGCGAGCAGCGCCGGGTAGCTCTTGGCGAGGCCGAACGCGACGCTCATCGCCGCGAACGTCGCGAGGCTGACCAGCGCCGCCGGCTTGACGCCGACGCGGACCGCCACGAGCGTCGCGGGGATCGCCGCGACGAGCGCGCCGAGCGCGTACATCGCCACCAGCAGCCCGGTCTGCGCCGTCGACAGGTCGAGGTCGTGCTTGAGGCCCGGCAGCAACGGCGCGAGCACCGCGAAGAAGAACAGCTCCAGGAACATGAACGCCGAGATCAGCAGGAGCAGGCGACGCACTTGCGGATCCTACGCGCGCGTTGCCGATGCAGGCCGTCCGGCGCTCACAGCACCCCTCCCCGGGCGAAAGCGTTAACTCGATCAATCGATATGCTACTCGACCCAGTCGAGCGAGCGCGCGACGGCCTTCTGCCACTGCGCGTACTCGCGCTCGCGCCAGCGCTCGTCCAGCCGCGGCTCCCAGCGCCGCTCGGGCTTCCAGCGCGCGCGCAGCTCGGCCTGGTCGGGCCAGAAGCCGACGGCCAGGCCGGCGGCGAAGGCGGCGCCGAGCGCGGTCGTCTCGGTGACCTGCGGCCGGATCACCGGCACGCCGAGCACGTCCGCCTGGAACTGCATCAGCAGCTCGTTGGCGGTCATGCCGCCGTCGACGCGCAGCTCGCCCAGCGCGACCCCGGCGACGGCGTTGGCCGCGTCGAGCACCTCGCGCGTCTGCCAGGCCGTCGCCTCCAGCGCCGCGCGCGCGATGTGCGCGCCGCGCGCGTACGCGGTCAGCCCGACGATCACGCCGCGCGCGTCGTCGCGCCAGCGGGGCGCGAACAGGCCGGAGAACGCGGGCACGAAGTACACGCCGCCGTTGTCCGGCACGCTGCGCGCCAGCTCCTCCACCTCGGCGGCCGCGCCGATCAGCCCGAGCTGGTCGCGCAGCCACTGCACGGCGGCGCCGGTGACGGCGATCGAGCCCTCGAGCACGTAGGAGGTCGGCCCGTCGCCCACCTTCGCGGCCACGCTCGTCAGCAGCGCGCCCGAGCGCACGATCTGCTCGCCGGTGTTCACGAGCAGGAACGAGCCGGTGCCGTAGGTGCTCTTGGCCTCGCCGCGCTCGAAGCACGTCTGCCCGAACAGCGCCGCCTGCTGGTCGCCGACGATGCCCGCCACGGGGACGCCGTCGAGCGCGGTGCCGCGCACCGGCCCGTAGAGCTCGCTGGAGGAGCGGATCGCCGGCAGCAGCGCCCGCGGGACGCCCATCAGCCGCAGGCTCGGCTCGTGCCAGTCGAGCGTGCGCAGGTCCATCAGCATCGTGCGGCTGGCGTTGGTCACGTCGGTCGCGTGCACGCCGCCCGCAGGCCCGCCGGTGAGGTTCCACAGCAGCCACGTGTCGATCGTCCCGAACGCCAGCTCGCCGGACTCGGCGCGCTCGCGCGCGCCCGGCACGTTGTCCAGGACCCACGCGAGCTTCGGGCCGGAGAAGTACGTCGACAGCGGCAGCCCGACGCGCTCGCGCAGGCGGTCGGGCCCGTGCGCGCCCGCGAGCTCGCGCACGAGCGCGGCCGTGCGCGTGTCCTGCCAGACGATCGCGTTGCACACCGGCTCGCCGGTGCGGCGGTCCCAGACGACCGTCGTCTCGCGCTGGTTGGCGATGCCGATCGCAGCGACGTCCGCCGCCCGCGCGCCCGCCTGCGCCAGCGCGCCGTCGATCGTCTCGCGCGTGCGCTGCCACACCTCGCGCGCGTCGTGCTCGACCCAGCCCGCGTGCGGGTGGATCTGCTCGTGCTCGCGCCGCTCGAGCGCCCTGATCCGACCGTCCGCGTCGAACAGGATCGCGCGCGTGCTCGTCGTGCCCTGGTCGATCGCCGCCACGTAGGAGGACATGGGCGCACCCTACGCCTGCGCGTGGGCGGGGTGTATCGTCGGCGGCGTGCGCACCAAGCTCGCAACGCTGGCGGCGATCGCCCTGCTCGGCGGCGGCGCGCTGGCGCGGGATGCGGTGGGCGGCACGGACGGCAGCGCCGGGTCGGCCCCGACCACGACGACGTCCACCACGCCGGCGACGACCACGACTCCCACACCGGCGCCATCCAAACAACCGACTGTTCTGTATCGCATCACCGGCTGCCGTAGTCGCGGCACGCTCGCGTATACGCACGGCCCGGCGCGCAGGGAGGTGGCGATCGGGTTCGACGACGGCCCCGCGCCCGATACGCCTGCGTTCGTGACGATGCTCGAACGCAACCACGCGCAGGCGACGTTCTTCATGATCGGCGAGCAGGTGAGCGTGTCCTACAGGCGCACGCTGCTGCGCGAGCTGCGCGACGGCGACGTGCTCGGCGACCACACGTTCACGCACCCCGACCTCCTCGCCAGCGGGGACGTGCGCTCGCAGCTGCAGGAGACGATCGCGGCGATCCGCTCGCTGACGGGCTACACGCCGTGCGTGTTTCGCCCGCCGTACGGCGACTACGACCAGTCGGTGATCCAGACGGCGCGCTCGCTGGGCCTCGCGACGGTGCTGTGGAGCGTCGACCCGTCCGACTACACGCTGCCGGGGACGAGCGCGATCGTGCAGCGCGTGCTGGCCGGGGTGCAGCCCGGCGCGATCATCATCTCCCACGACGGCGGCGGTCCGCGTGGACAGACGCTGGCCGCCTACCCGACGATCATCGCCGCGCTGCGGGCGCGCGGCTACCGGATCGTGACGATCCCGCAGCTGCTCGGCTTTCGCCCGACGTACGTGCCGTGCATCAAGCTGTGCGACGGCATCGGCGTGCCGCGCGCGAAGCTGCCGCGCGACGCGATCGTCGAACGCGCGCCGTAGCCCGCGGCGCCGCCGGCGGACGGCGACCCCCGTGACGGGCGTGGACCTACCGCCGCACGCGGGTTGGAAACGCTCCGAAGCGGCGACGCGCACGCGGCGCGGGCCTGCTTAGAATAATGTGCTCGTCGGACCGTCGAGTCCGATAGACATCCACATCGCGCGCCCGTAGCTCAGTGGTCAACGGTTCTCTTCGGGGAGCCAAAGAGCAGCGGTCTTTCAAGCCGCAGGCCGAGGGTTCGATTCCCTCCGGGCGCACTATCATTTGGCGGGCCTCCTCGCTCGTGGGTACCAGGAGTGGGTACCAAATAGGCCGTCTCAGCGGGTCGGTGTGCCGCTAGTAAGCACGGCTTCGATGCTTTGGCGGATATAGAGTCTGCGTCTGCCGATCTTGACGCTGGGAAGGATGCCGCGGCGCGCCCAATCTTCGACAGTCGAAACGGGAGCGTGCAGGAGCACGGCCACGTCGCTTGCTGTCATCACGTCGGCCGCCGTGAGCGGCTTTTCGGTCGCACGATCATATGTGTCGTCGCGCGGACTCATGTATGACTGCGGGGTCGGCCGAGCCAGTCGAGGGCTTCAGCTGGGTCGCTGCGTTGGTGCCAGATCGGGGCGAACGGCCCTTTGGCTTGGAGGTCTTCGAGCAGCGCGAGGGACACCCGGACCTGCGGGGTGGCCTGTAGCTTGGGGTCTGCTTGGCAGAGCGCAAGGACGGTCTGCGCGCGCCGCTGCAGGGCGGCTCGTGGTTGTCCGGCGAGGACGCAGATGATGTCGGGGAAGACCGGGTATCGCGCTTGCCATGCGGGCTTGCCCGACGTCTGGCCTGGGCCGGCTGGGGCGTGGTGGTAGAGGTCGGCGTAGCGCGCGAGCTTGCCGGCGAGGGTGTCGGTTGGGACGGTCGCGCGGTCGAGCTCTAGGAGCCGGTAGTGGAACGTCAGCTCGTGGCCGGGGCTGAGCGCGAGGTAGGTGAGCAGGGCATCGGCGATCAGCAGCTCGCCGCGAGCGTGCCCGGCGGATGGCGCGTGGTGGGCGATCTCGTGGCGCCAGCCGAATGGCCCGAAGTCATCGCCGCGGTCGCGGGCGGCTTGCATGAGCGCGATCCCGGTGTCGTTGACCGCGAGGGTGTGCTTCCAGAGCGGCCCGGCGGCCTGCTCGGGGGTGATGAGCTTGCGGCGTGTCTCGACACGGGTCGGGATCAGCTCGACGGCCTGTGTCCCGGCGAGCGTGAGGTAGTAGAGGCGCGGCCCGCCGCGGCCGGGGCGCACGAACGCGGTCAGCCCGCGCGAGGCGAGCTGAGCGAGAACCTGCTCGGCCCACCGGCGTGTCCGGCCGTGCGTGTGCATGTCGTGGACCTGTGCGGTGCTCAGGAGCCGGTGCTGGTAGATGCTCGTCAGGATCTCCGTGGCGACCCCGGGGAGTGTCGGCGCGGCTGGCGTCAGAAGTCCCATCGCTCAATCCTCCGCAAATGCCGGAGGCGGAAGGAGAGTGCGACCAGATGACCCGCTGCCGCTGCCGGGTCCACCGGTCGGCTGAGCGCTTCTGGTGAGCGTTTCGACTGCTTGGCGGATGTTCTGGTCGTGCTGCTCGTGCGTGGCGAGCGTCTGGGCGATCGACTCGCGGCGCGTGGTGGTCTGGATCGCGGCTTCGAGCGCCCCCAGCTGCTCGGGGTGGTGGTGGGCGGCGTGTAGCTCGCGGGCGGTGAGGCCGTGCACGAGGAACGGCTTGGTGGTCCGCTCGCCGTGCGTGACCGAGGCGAGGTAGGTGAAGCGCGCGAGGCCGGTGATGGTCTTGGCGTCGAGGTGCCCGGCCCACTCGCGGGCGATCATGGCGGCGGCCTTCGCGTTGACCGTCGAGCTGAGCAGATGGGAGCGGTTGGTCGTGACGGCGTTCCATGTTGCTTCGGTGAGCCGCTCGGGGTTTTGGTTGAACAGGAACGCCCGGCCGCCGTACTTCGCTGACTGCTCCAGCAGCGCGGGGAGGTTCGGCCCGTCGTAGGTCTGTAGCTCGTCGCAGAACAGCCAGAACGTGCGGCGCTGCTCAGGTGCGATGCTCGCCCGGGCCTTGGCGGCGTGCAGCACGTCGTAGACGAGCAGGTTCGCGACGAGCCGGTCGCGGGTGGACCCTGAGCCGGGGCACGCGAGCACGATCAGCCCGTCGCGCATCGCCCGCCGCGCGTCATACGTCGATACCGGGGAGCCGAGGAACGCCGCGACCGGCCGTGCGGCGCGGAGTCGGTCGATCACGTTCGTGACGGCCGTGACCGCATCCGCCGGCAGCCTCGGGAAGCGGTCTTGGAAGAACCCCCGGGTGCCGGCGGAGAGGGCGGGCATGATCGCCGCCCGCCACTCCTCGTCGGAGAGCAGCGTGGGGGCCTGGAAGATCGTCGGCGCGAGCTCTGGCGGGAGTGCGAGCGCGACCTCGACGAGGGCTTGGGCGGATTGGGTGGCGAGGTTCAGGGCGCGGGTGTTGCGCTCGTCCCAGCGCATCGCGGCGGCGAGCGCGTCCACGAACGCCTCGACCTTCCCGGCGGCCTCCGCCGCGGTGCCGCGCTCCAGCGCGAACAGGTTCCATGCGGGCGCCTGGCCGTCTTGCTCGCTGTCGGCGAGGTTGATCTCCACGACCCGCTCGCGTATCCCCGGGTCGGTGAGGTAGGGCTTGATGTCCCTGATCGCGTCGGCGTGCGGGTCAAGGAACAGGCCGCCGTGACCGGACCGGGCCAGCGCGATGAACTGTCCGATCGCGGTCTCGGTCTTGCCGTAGCGCGAGCGACCGGCCATGTAGGCGAAGAACGTCCCGGCGACGGGCACCCCGACGACGCGCTCCCCGCCGCGCTCGGTGATCTTCCCGAGCGGGATCAGCCCCTTCTGCCCGCTGTAGGTCGGGAGCCCGGGCGGTGGTGGTGGGATCGCGCCACCGGAGCGCGCGACGTTCTCCGCATAGCAGCGGGCGGTCGGTGGCTTGAGCAACCCCGCGATCTCAGTCGCACACAGCACGCTCGCCCTGGCTGGTGCGAACCGGCCGCTTGCGAGCCGCCGGTCGAACCTGCCTCGGCGCCACGGCGCGTCGGCGCCGAGGAACCCGAGCCCCCCGAACCGCAGGCCCGCCGCGCGGAGATGGTTCTCCCCGGCGAACACGTCAAAGCACGACAGCAGCCCCTGTGCGAGCGCCCGCACGGGAGCCTTCTCGCGGCCACGGACGCACAGCAGGATCTGGGCGGCGAACAGCGGGTCTGACGCATCGAGCTTGCGCTGCAGAGCGCGCGTCTGGAATAGCCGGTCGACCGCGTCCGCCGCCGGGAGCCTGCCCGCCCTCGGCTGCTGCCCGAAAAGTCCGTCGAGCGGGCCGGTGGCCTGGATGCCCGCCCGGCGCGCGGCGTCCTTGAAGATCCGCTTGCGAAACCGCCGGCTCTGCGCCGGGGTCTTCGCCAGCAGGTCGACGGCGACGATCGCGCCCTCCGCGGGGCCGTGCAAGCGGCCGAGGACCCCGGCGATCCCTTGCAGCGGGTCAGGGTCAAGGCCCGGGTCCCCGAGCGGCTGCGCCGGCTCGTGCGCGAGACGCAGCTCGACCCGCACCGTATGCCCCTCCTGCGGGAACGCCAGCCGCTCGCACTCTCTGACTTCGAGCTGGCTATAGGCGGTCAGCGCCGCCGCGAGCGCCGTGCGGGCACGCTCGGGCACTTCCAGCCGGTAGCGCAGGACACCCTGGCGGTCGGGTGCGATCAGGATCCGCACGGCGCTCCCCGGACGCTCGAGCCAGCCCAGCAGGAACCCCCGTCGCGTCCGCGCGAGCTGGCCCGCGAACCGGCGGATCGCATCCAGCGACGGGTCGAACGTGTCGGCCGGCAGCAGCTCGAACTGCACCCGCGAGCGCAGAGCCCGGAGGGTGAGCACGGCGCGCAGGCTGCCAAGAGCGATAGCGAGGGGCAGGGCAATACCGAGCAGCGGTAGGAGATCGGCCCGAATCGCGGTCGGGCTGAACACTCCGGGTCCAGGGCCGTCCCTGGTCACCACGTGAACGACCAGGAGGATCAGCGTCAGCTGCGGCGTTGAGGTCCTCATGAGGTCACCCCCACTGACGTAGAGATGTCAGCGACCGCGGACCACGCCGGATCGCACTCCCCGAGCGGGAACGCGCCGCCCCGACACCACACGGCGGGCGAAGCGAAGATCGAAGCGAACCCCGAACCGAAGATCGAACTAGAAAGCGAAGCCTTCGCCCGGGCACTCACGACGCACCACCACGACCGCGCCTGCGCCCGCTTGGCTCGGTCGCCTGCTCGAGCACGCGTCGCGCGAGCGGTGGCGGGACGGCGTTACCGACCTGCTGAAACTGGCGGGTCCTCGCGCCCTGCCACGGGTAGCCGGCCGGGAAGCCCTGCAGCAGCGCCGCCTGCTCGACCGTGACCCGCACAGCGTTCGCGCCGCGCCTCTGCTCATAGCGACCCGGAGGGTCACTGGAGTTCTGCTTGTGCCCAGGTGGATGGACCCGCCGGTCGCAAACGACCGTCGTCGCGGGGCGCTCCCCGGTCCACACTGGCGTGCCCTTCGCCAAGCCCGCGGCGAGCATCGTCGGCGCGGGCTTGCCGATCGGCCGCGCTCGCGCGCCACGCTGACGAGTCTCATACGCGCACGGAACCCACTCCACCTGGTTGGGCACGTGACGTGCTGGCGGATGGTCGAGCGTCCACGAGCCACAGCTGGTATCGAGCGTGCGCGCGGAAGCACACACTGGCCGGCTATGGCCACGGGGACGACGACCCCCGTCTGTTTGGTTGTTGGTGTAGGTGGTGCCGCCGTGCCACCCGAGCGCCTGGGCCATGCTGACCCACGGCTCCAGCCCCGGCTCGTCCTCGGGGGTCTCCTTGCGCCGCGGATCATAGGCTCGGTGCGTCGGCTCTGGCAGGCTCACCGGCCCATCGAGCGAGGCGATCAGGAACGCGCGTTTCCTCGTCTGAGGTACCCCGTAGCGCTCGGCGGAGAGGACTCCCGCAACGGTGTGGTAGCCGTGCCCTGCGAGCAGTCCAGCGAACAGGGTCCATAGCTCCAGGACCGCGGGGACTTGCTCGAGCGCGACCCACCGGGGGCGCAGCGCGAGGGTGTAGCGCAGCGGCTCGACGGTCAGCAGCGAGCGTGGGTCTCGGCAACTCTCGCGCGATGCGCGGCGGCTGTCGTTGCCGGCGGCGAGCTCGTGCGCGCACGCGATCACCAGCGGCTTATCGACCCGGCCAAGGCCCTTCCCGGCGGTCGAGTAGGCCTGGCACGGCGGCGAGCCCACGAGCCCCCACACCGGAGCGAACCCGATCGGGTCAAGCTCAGCGACATCCGCCTCCAAGCGCTCGTGTCCAGCGGCGCGCGCAGTCGCGGATGCCCACGGGTCAGTCTCGATCCCGAGCGCGCTCAGGCCCAGCATCCGCAGGGCCTCCTCCCAGCCGCCCGCGCCAGCGAACAGGTCCAGAACCTTCCCGGCTCCTTCGCGGCGGTTGGTAGAGCCCGCCGTCGTCTTGCGTGACTGTGGCATCGAGATTCCTTTCTCCAGAGTCCGCAGACACCCGGTCTGCGGACCTTTGGCATGAGCTTGCGGTGACACTCGGACCTCGTCACGCCCTGCGTGGGGTGCTCGCGGGTGGCTGGGCGTACCCGTAGATCGGGGCGCGCTCCCCGACCGGGCTCGACGGGACGAACGGGCCGACGAGGGTGACGTACCCGGCGTAGTTGCCCTCGATCGTCGTTATCTGCCCGTCCGGGAGGACACGCTGCACGACCCCGACGTGCTGGCTTTCACCCGGCCCCGGCCCGGACCCGTAGAACACGAGATCGCCGGGCGCGGGGGTCGCTGAGGCTGGCAGCACTCGCCCGCCGTGTTCCCGTGTCCAGGTGTAGAGAGAGCCGGAGTACCCGTAGGCGGCGGTTGAGCCCGCGAGCGGGACGCCCGCCTTGATCCAGACCCAGGACGCGAACAGCGAGCACCATTCCTCACACGGGCCGTAGATCGTGCACTGGCTTCCGGGTGGCTGTTCGCCTTGGCCGATCTGGCTTTCGGCGACCCGCACGATCCGGGAGCTGCTCGCCGGCCCTGCTTCGGGCGGGCTTGCGGCGCAGCCGTCGCTGACGGGTTCGGCGAGCGCGGGGCTTGACGGGGCTGGTGCGCCGGGGCCGGTGAACCCGTACTGCACGGCACGGGCCATGACCTCTTCGGCGTAGCTCACGGTCGCGTCCGCGCACGCCCCGTAGTAGCGGCACGCGGCCTGCCTGTATTCAGCGAACGTCCCGCCGGTCGGCGGGGCGCCCATGTCTTCCCGCAGGATCCGCGCGGCGGTGAAGATCGCATCCGCCGGGTCATTCACCGACAGCGGCTGGCCCGGGTCGGCGTTGACCGCGTAGCGTTCCCACAGCGTCGGCCCCGGGCCGGGGCTGCACGCGCTGCCACGCACATACGCGATCTGCATCGGGCCGGCGCAGCCCGCCGAGTTCACCCCCGCGCAGTCGCCGCTGCCGCACTCCTGCGCGGCGATCGAGGCGAGGAACGACCAGTCGATGTCAAACCGGCCACCAGCCTCCTGATAGAGCCTGAGTCGTTCCGGGGCGATGCTCTCAAGCGCATACGCCGAGGGCGCCGGCCCCGCCACGACCGGCGCGGCTTCGCCTGGCTGGCAGCCGCTGAAGCTCGCGCCGAGGACCGTGATGGCGACCGCGAACGCGCACAGCAGCGCGACGCCGGAGCCTCCGAGCCCCGCGAGCAGCCACACCCACAACACACGACCCTTTGAGCCTGGGGTGCGCATCAGCGGCCGTCCACTTCGTTGACGAGCAGCCCGTCCCGCGCGGGTGTGAGGAGCAGCTCGAGGCGGTAGTCGATGGGCGGCTCGTCGCTGATGATCGCCGTGACGCCGAGCTGCCCCGCGGGCGCCGCCGCCGCGGCCAGTCGTAGAAGCCGCGGCTCGAGGACCGTGAGACCCGGCGGCACACGGACTGGCTGCGCCTGCAGCGAGCGTGCGAGGCCCGCGGTCGTGTCCTTGACGCGGCTCGCGGGGCCGCGCCCGTAGACGTAGCTGAGATAGCTCGCGAGGAACCCCTCCGCCGTCCTGCGCTCCAGCGCGGAGAGCACAGGCGGCCCGAGCGCGGTGGCGTGCGGCGCGCCCGCCGGGCTGCCTGGCCGGCTGCGGCCGTCGCGCCGCGCTGGGTGGGTGAGCAGTAGCGCGCTCGCGGCGGCGGCGAGCAGGAGCGTCACTGCCCGGATCGCGGCGCGCCGCTCGCGCGGCGCGACAGGCCGGTCGCGGTACCGAAGCCAGGCGCCGGTGCTCATTGCCTTGGCTCCGGCAGGGTTTCGCGCAGCCGCCGCCGCGCGCGCATGGCTCGCTGCGGGTGACGATCGGCTCCCAGGTAGCTACGCCCGAGGCGGACCGCAGCGACACCAACAACGGGGGAAGGGCCGCAGAACGGGTCGAGCACCAGGCAGCGCCCGCGGTCGTGGGTGTGCGAGCACCCTGCACGCCAGCACCACGAGCCCTCGGAGCCTGCCGCTGGGAGCCTCTTGCACGGGGCTCCGCAGATACCGCACGCGCGCGCGGAGGAGCCGGCCAGGATGCACCACTCGATAACGCTCGGCGAGAGCCCGCCATCCGTGCGCGCCGGCACACACCACGCACGACGAGCAGGGCGACACCCCCGCGACGAGGAGCAGCTGGCAAGCCGGCCAGCGGGGAACACGTCCCTGTGCCCGGGCCGCGATGTCGCGAGCGCTGGGCGTGGGTGAAAGTAAAACTGCGGCTGCTTGACGAATAGCTCGGGGCCACGGAAGCCAGCCAGGTACGCCGCTCCGGGTCGCGGGCGCAGCCAGCCTGCTCCTTCGATCGCTCTCGCGGCGGGTGGGTGTCCGCGGCCGGGCAGCGTGACCCAGACGGTTCCGTCGTCGCGCAGCACGCGCTTGGCCTCGTCGAGGATCGCCACGAGGTGTGGCAGGGCCAGGTCTCGTGGTGGGCGCAGGAAGCAGGTTTGCGCCCACGCGTCGGGTAGCTCCCGCATGAGCGCCAGTGGTCCTGCGGTTTCGATGCGCCAGCTCATACGAGGTCGTCCTCCTTGGTTGCGGGATCAGCTGGGCCGGTGGCCTGCCGTGCTTTGAGGAGCAGCGCGACGGGCTCCTCGCCCGGGACGGCGGCGACGACTGGTGCCTCGCCGCGAGACGACTGCGGCGCTGGCCGGGGGCTCGCCCCCGGGGTGGGTGAGTTGCTCGCCGGCAGCTCACCGCCCAACGTCTGCGGCGAGGCGGCTGGCGCGGGGGTGCGGGGCGCTGGTGGCTGCTCGCCACTGGAGGGTGGGGCCGGGAGGGGCGTAGCTGTGATCGCCGCCGGCCGCGCGGGCGCTGCGCCGGCCGTCGAGGTCGTGGCCGATCGCGGCGCCGGCGGGTCGGCGCCGGGTGGCCGCGAGCTTGCCGCGGTCACGGCTGGCGAGCCCTGGGGTGGCTGCGGCTGCGGCGGGGCGCTGTCTGCGGCTGCGAGCTCGTCCTCGCCGGCCTGCCTCTCACCCGCGACGGCGGGTGGTGCTTGCGCCGCGGCGGCGGGCGCCGCCGCGGGTGTGCTCGGGCTGGGGGTTGGTGCGCCGGGGCCGTGCGTGGGTGTCTCGTGCGCCCCCGGCTCGCCCGCGCCGCTCGGCGCTGGCGGCGGGCCTCCGCCCGGCGGCGTGCCATCTGTGGCGTCTCCACCTCCTGGTGGCGGCGTTTCATCGGGTGACGGTCCGGCGGCGCCGGGTTTGCTGGCCGGCGGTGTTGGGGGCGCGCCGGGGCTCGAGCGCCACGGGATGTGGGGCGCCGAGAACGTCCGCGCGAGGCGGCTTGCGTAGTAGAGGTTCGCGAGCCGGCTGGTGCCCTCGCTTGGAGCGCCGGGGCCGACGGTGCCGGCGAGGAGGTCTGCGGTCAGCCGGTTACGTTGCAGGAAGACGGTCCAGAGGAACGCGGCTTGTAGTGAGAACGCGAGGAGCCAGCCGAGGTTGCTGGTGGCGTCCTCGAGCGCGCTGCAGACCGCGAGGACGACGGCGAGGATCAGGCTGTAGATGACCTTCCTGGCGAGGTAGCCCGCGAGCTTTGAGAGCCAGGCGCGGAAGAAGTCGTGGCCGCGGCCGGGGAAGATGCCGATCAGGAGTGCTACTGGCGCGAACGCGAGCAGCATCAACAGCAGGATCTGCGCGAGGATCACCCCGAGCGCGAGCGCCCCCAGCAGCAGGTATGCGCCGAGCTCACCGAGGAGGATCAGCCCGGCGAGCCCGAGCCGCTCGTATTGGCCGCCCTTGCCCATCGCTTCCGCGGCGGGCTCATCAGCTGGGCCGAGCGGGTAGGTGCCGTTGGTCTTTGCGGGGTCTGTTTCGGGGAGGTCTTCGCTGTCGCCGTTTTCGAGGGCTTCGTGCTCGCTGTTACGCGCCTTGCTCTGAAACGGGTAGGCGAGAAAATGCGCCGCGTACTTGTTGCGGTTGTTGATGCACGTCTTGCCTTCCGCCGCAACTTCCGTCCCGCTTTCCAGCTGGGCTGCGAGCTGCGTGTCGGTCGCGGGGTTGGAGCTGAGCGGCCGGACCGCGACCGAGCGGGCTTTCCCGTGGCTGACGCTCGCGCAGTGCTCGATCCCGCCGAACTCAAGGACCGTCCACGGGTTCAGCACCAGTAGTTCGAAGAGCTGGTTGCTGGCGCCGGTCTTCGCTTGGCTTTCGCTGCCGATGCTGCCTTCGCTGGTGAGCGAGAGCAGCGCGGTTGAGATTTCGTTTGAGAGCTTGCTCGCTGGCGCGATCGTGCGTTCGGGCTGGGTGACGATCCCGAGGGCGAGCACGAAGTACAGGAGGGAGACGGCGAGTGCTCCGGCGGTCTCGGTGTAGCGGCGCTGCACGAGCGCCTTCCACATCGCCCAGCAGCCGACCAGGACGACCATCGCGATCAGCCACGGCGCCCCGAACGTGCTCGTGTAGAGGTTGTGGATCGCCGCCGACACCGGGGTCAGCGCGCCGGAGCCGGGTGTCCCGTTGCCGGTGAGGAGGTTCAGGTTGAACGCGAGCGCGAACAGCAAGATCACGCCGTTCGCGAGAAACGAGGTGAGCAGCCATAGGACCTGCGCGCCGAAGTAGGCGATCATCGGCGTGACCCCGGAGGCGTCCACGCCGCTGGTGAACCCGACCGAGATCGCGGGGAAAAACTGGTCCAGCGAGTAGCGTTCCAGCGGGTAGCGGCCAACCCAGCCCCCCGCCGGGAGCTGCGGCGCCGGCCCGATGTTCCCGTACACGTCACCCAGCGCCCCCGGGTGCGCCAGCAACACGAGCACCAGCGCGAACACCAGCGCGACCGCGAGCCGGCGCCGTCGCGCGCGCACCCACCGCAGCGAGCCACCCAGGGCCTTCACTGCTCGCTCCCGGCGGGCTGCTGGGGGGTGGTGGTGAGCGCCTTTAGGAGGTGTGGGTAGACGAGGTCGATCTGTACCTCGCCGACGCGGCCGTTCAGGTCGCGCATCAGGCAGCGCCCGGCCCGGTATTCACAGACCCGCGCCACCAGATCAGGTGTGGGCTCAAGGCCGATGAACCGCAGTGCCGCTGCGGCGGCGGTGTCGCTGTCCTGTCCGAAGACGAAGACGACACCGATCAGCTCGGCGAGGTCCCCGAGGTCGGCGACCCGGTGCGTCCCGAGCAGGAGGGTCGCGTTGTAGGCGCGGCCGAGCCGCACGAGCCGGTGGATGATCTGCCGGCCCTGCGGGGAGGCCAGCAGGAACCAGATCTCATCCAGCCCGACGATCTTGTGACGCGAGCGGTCCTCCGAGATCAGCGCAAGCGCATACGCCGCGACTAGCGAGAGCGTCGCGACCGACACGCGCTCCGCACGTGTGTATGTGTCTCTCGCCGCTGCGGGTTCGGGGAGTGAGAGGCCGGGCATCCGGATCGTCGTGACCGCCGCGCCGGCCTGCACGTCGGTTCCCTCTCCGGTCCCGAAGCCGAGGCGGGCGAGCCCGAAGTCACGGATCACCTCAAGCGCTTCGCCGGCCTCGCGTGCTCCGGCGCGGTCGCTTGCGAGGAGCTGCTCGACGACCCGCAGCAGGCTCCGGGAGCCTTCGCGGACGGTGTCCTTGACCGCGAGGCTGACCGCGTTCTCCCACCCCGCCGGGTTGCCGGGCAGCAGCTCGAGCAGATAGCTGCACGCGAGCTCCTCGCGGATGTCGGGTAGGCCGATCGCGAGCGGGTCGAGCTTGCCCTGCTGCTCGGGGGCGCCCGAGAGCTCGAGCACCTGCAGCCGCCCATCGAGCTCGGGGAGCTTGTCGAGGCCGTGGTCGGGCTTCGGGTCGAAGTCGGCGACCAAGGATCCGCGGCGCTCGGCGGCGTAGGCGATCGTCTGCGCCGCAACCGTCTTCCCCGACCCCAGCGTGCCGATGAGAAGGACCGCTGAGGCGCGGTCTTCCCTCGGCGCCTGTGTTGGGTCGAACCGCACCGGCAGCGGGGCGCCGGTGGGGGTGTATCCGAGGTAGGGGCCGCGCTGGGAGCCGATCGTGCGGCTGGCTGTTGGGACCATCGCCCCGAACTGCTCGACCGTGAGCTGCTGGGTGTAGTCGCGCATCACACCCACCCATCCACCCGCGGCAAGTGCTCAAGCCACAGCCTGTACTGCACGCCGACCGGCCGGTGCAGGGCGATGTCGCCGTACTGCTCTTTCAGCGCGGCGACCCTGCGCTCGAGCTCCTGCTCGTCCGGGGCGCCGACGGCGAGGCCGATCTGGGCGTAGAGCATCGGCGGGTGCCCGCCCGCCTGTAGCTGCGCCTCGTATTCACGCGCGAGGACACGGTCGAGGCCCGCCATGACACTCGGCCCAAGCGCCGCGTCCCGGAGCTGCTCGTGGTAGGCGTGCTCGACGTCGGCGATCCGCTTTCTCACCTGGGCGAGCGCTTGGCGGTTGCCGAGCCAGCGGGCGTGAACGGCCGCGTCGACGGGCCATGGCAGGCTCTCCAGCGCCGCGAACAGCACCTCCGCGCTCCACCCCGGGAACTCGGGTGCTTCCGCGAGCGCGCCGACCACCAGCAGCGCTTGAAACGACCGGCCCTGCTCACCGTCAATAACGAGGTGCTGGTCGTGCTCGGTGATCGCGCACTGGCCGCACGCTCGGAGGTCGTGGGAGAGCGGCTCGAACACCACCCGCCCATCCGGCGCAGAGACGATCAGCGCGTCCGGCGCCCAGTTCACATCCAGGTCGGGCTCGCCGATGCCACGGCACGCCGCGCGGCGCAGCAGCCACTGCAGCTCAACGGTGTGCGCGCGGCGCGCGGGCGTGACGCCATTGACGCGCTCGAGCACGCGCTGCTCGCGGGTGGCGAGCTCTGAGAGCTCACTGGCGCTGATCGGACACACCGAACCGACCCCGGCGGTCTCCTCGACCCGGCGGCGGACACGGTCGACGGCGCGTATCAGCCCGGATCCCACGCCGGCCGGCTGCTCGCCGGCGAGTGACACCGCGAGATAGACCTCGGGAATGTGAGAGCCCAGCTGGCGCAGCCTGGCCTGGTGGCCCTGCAGGTACTGCTGCCAAGCCCGCGGGTCTTGGTGGCGCTCGTCGAGTAGCCCCGCGGTGTGCGCCACGTACTGCTCTGCTGGGAACGCGCGGTTTACTCGCCACAGCGAGAAGTCCGCGGCGAGCGTGTGCGCCAGGCGCTGCAGCCGGCGCTGCAGCGCCCACTTCCCACCCGCCGGCAGAAACGGATACGCCGTCGTCGCCAGCCGGTACAGGCTGCCGCGGTCCTCGCCGCGGCCGACCAGCAGGTTGCCGCGCGCGTAGCGCAGCGAGAAGCCACTCATGGCCGGACCTCCACCAGCTGCCCCTCGCCGAGCTCAATCACTTCACACACCCGCTCCCCCGGGCGCATCCGGTGCCCCTCGGCGCGGCGAACGATCAGCCGGCCCCGCGCGGGGACCGCCACGACCTCGCGGGCGAACACCAGCCGCGCGGGACCTTCCACGCGGCCGTGCTGGAGGACCGGCGAGTGCGCGTCCGGGGCGACCCATACCTGCGGCGCCCACACGTGCAGCTCGCCCTCACGGGGGATCGCGGCGTCGAGGGTGCGGCGCGCGGCCCGCAACCGCAGGCACAGGAGCGAGGTGAGGTAGCGGTGTGCGGGGCGCCCGTCCGGGGAGGACTGCCCGGCGAGCGTCGCGACCATCCCCGGCACGATCAAAAGCCGAAGCGGCCAGTCAAGCCAATCCAGCACCACGCCCGCCAAGAGCGTTGTCGTGAGCGCGGCGAGCGCACCGAGCAGCGCCCCCGCCCAGCCGTTTGAGCCGGCGCCTACCAGGCCGCCGACCACGGCTAGGAGGACCGCGAGGGTGATCGAGCGCTGGCTGAGCGCCAGCACCACGAGCAGCGACCCGAGCGCCCAGCCGAGCCACTCCAAGGGCACGCCGCCGGGCACGGGTAGGCGCCGCCCGTCGATCGCATACACCCGCCGGTCCGGCTTGAAGATTCGCTGATAGGAGCGGATCGGCCGCCCAGAGTCACTCATCCCCAACACACCCGGTCAGCCGAAGATCTGTTTGCCGATGGCTTCCGCGGCCGTGGCGATCTCAGCGGGCGCGAACACCATCCACGCCACGACCACCGCCGCGAACAGAAAGATCCCGAGCTCGGTGTACCGGCGATTCACCAGAAACATCAAGCTCGCAATCGCAACGATCCCGCCGTAAAGCTCAGAGGCGTAACCCTTCAGCAGGTTCGCCACGTTTTCCCCGACGTCCTTGCCGGCAGCGAATGCCGCCGCCGGAAAGACCATCAGGGCGAGCGCCGCGAGCACAGACAACAGCCAAATGCGCCGCTTGCCGGACATGATCGTTCACCTGCTCCCCGTGTCAGGGGTTTCAGCGGGAGCGGGCTGTGTCACAGTCACCGTCACGCCGCGAGTCACCCTGCTGCCAGGCCCGTCGCTGAGCAGGGAGACCGCGCCACGCACAAGCAGCAGCAGCACGCAACCCCACAACAAGAAGCGGCCCACGACACGCCCCAGTCGGGAGAAAGCGGCCGTCGAGCGGCCCGGATTCGATCGGCGGTCACTGTTAGTCGACCTACGGAAAGCACTCATAGGGCGACGGTAAGCGGCGCTTCACCTAAACACCACAACTCGCGATTACCGGGCTACTGCGGTGCTGCGGCAGTAATGCCCCGCAACCCCGCAACCAAGTAGTTGCGGACCCGCTACACGAACACGCGGGCTGCCGTTTGTGCTGGTGCCCAACTGGAGTTCTGAGTCGTTAGTCCGCGGGACTGGGACGGTGGTTCGCCGCAGCCCCCCGCGTCAACGGTTACATCGTTCCTGCCGCATCCGTGGTTGACGCAGCGGACGTCGGCAAGCCACGACCCGGCTCAGGACACTGGCCGGTTTAGCCCGGGCCGGCGGGGCCGCGGCTCGCCTAGCCCGTCGCATTTGGCAAAGTGAGAGACGCGTGTCGCCTTCCATCCGTCGCGGAATCTAGGGTTCGCCGCCATGCCTTTCATCGCCCACCTGAGTCAGGCCAGCCGCCGCCTTCTCGCTGCGGCCGCACCGATCGCGATTCGCCGTACTGGGCGGCGTCGCCTTCAGCGGCTGCGGAAAATCCGCTCACGCCCCGGCGAGCGCCAGCGTGAATGCCAGCACGAAGACCGCCTATTACAAGCTCGTGCCGGTGAGTAGCGCAGAACGGCAAGCGCTGGCGGCGCTCGCGAAAGCCCAGGCAGGGTGTCCGGAGACCTTCATTGATGAACCAGGCAAGGTGACGTACGTCAGGAGGCTCCCGCTTGCGCTCGCCGAACGCTGCGAACACTTTGTGGCCGACCCGCATACCCCGGGTCTCGTCTACCTATGCGCGCCGCATGAACTCGATGGCTTGTGCCAATATCCACAGCATCGACGCACGGTCGGGGTCTACACGCTCAACCAAAGTTCCTCGGCTCTTGCATGCGCAATGAATCCTCAGGACAGCCGAGCGGCTTGCTTTGCACCGAAGAGGCTGGCGCAACGGGCAGGCCAGGGAGGGTCCGTGTTTACGCGAATAACGCGAAGCCCCTCGGCTACTGCGGTTCGCAAGAACAGCCGGGTCGCTTCGTGTGCACCGAAGAATCTTCGTGAGCCCAGCCCCCGTCTTGCCGTGTGTGTGCAAGGTGGAGTAGCGGAGTCGTCCGTGGCGCTCCGTTGTCTGGGGTCTTGGCCGTTGGCGCCGAGCACTTCGCCAGCGGAGCGCGGTTCGCCCGAGATGGCAGGCATCGCGCCCGTCTCAGCCGCGTGGGTAACCGCGCAATCGCGCTCTGCGCAGGGTAGCGAGCACACGCGGCCCGGCTGCACCCCGAAACGCGCGCCTGCCTCGTGCGCAAGGAGGTCGACGGAGAGAGTCGCATTCGAGCCGACGCGTTGCGTCGAGCGCCACTACCACCGAGTTTGCTCCTGAGGCCGCCACCGACGCCCGCCAGGCCCCGTCCCGGGCGCCGCAGTCGCGTATCCACAAGTACCGATAGCATGAAGGCAATGCGCAACCGTGCCGACATCGAGAGCCGCACACGTAAATGGGAGCGACGCGTAGAAGAGTGGTTTGCTCGACGTCACGGCTACTCGTGGGTGGACTGCCCGCTCTGTGGGGATCCGTTCCGTGCCGACGCGCCTTCGGTCGGCATCAACCACATACCCGCGGACTTGCCCGCCGATGCGAGTCCCGGTGTGCGGGTCACGATAGGGCAGCGCATCTGCGCTAGGTGCGCCTGCGACCGGCTCAAGATGGCAGAAGAACTCCTCCGCGATCTCGGCGAGAACATCAGCTTCAACGTCCAACGCGGCGACGGCAGAACCATCTGGCACCACGTACCCGGTGGGTTTGAGCAGCCCGACATCGACAGGCAAGAGAACCCCTAGCCAACTCCTGCACCTTACCGACGAACGTCCTATTGCCTTTCGGCATCAGGCGACCGCGTGGACGCTCCGCTAACACCTTCAGGACATAAGGAGGGGCGGCTGGGTCAGGCTGCGCTGTCGAGCTCGGCGATGGTGGCCAGTTCCTCGACGTACCCGGTGAGGCTGGCGGTGGCCTGCTCGATCAGCCGGCACGCTGAATAGTCAGCCAGCGCATAGCAAACCCGGTTGCCGGTGCGGGTGCGGCCTACGAGCCCTGCCCGATAAAGGACGTTGAGGTGCTTGGAGACGTTCTGGTGGGTGGTAGCGAGCTCGTCTGTGAGCTCCTGCACGGTAGCTTCACGCTGCTCCAGTGCCGTCAACAGGCGTATGCGCGTGGGCTCCGCGATGGCCTGAAGCCGCGCCGCGAGCATCCGCAAGAACGGGTCGGTAAGGATCACGCCCATCGGGCTATCACCTCCCTCTTGGGCCGGCACACAGCCGGAACGGCACAGCGACTCATACCGGTATTCGACGGGGAGCACCACGAAAATACAGACGACTTTCACGCAAGCGTCCCGGGGAGGCGCGCCGAGGAAATCCGCTTGTAGTTTTCGCGCACTCGCCGTCGAGACCTTAGATGAGCGAAAACAAAACTCCCATCTCCAACGACCCACCCCCCGAGGCCACACCAGCAGAGCCCACCACCGAGGAGCCGGGGTGGGAGAGCCTCGAGCACGACCAGCCCCCAGCCGGGCAGCCAGGCACGCACGAGCGCACCGTTGTCGAGATACTGGACGAGCGCCAAACATCAACCAGGCGTCGCGCCGGCCGCTCGCGCAAGGCTTCCGGCGACCCCGCAGCTGCCGGACGCTACGGAGAGCGGGCGTGGCTTGCAGTGCTCGCTCTCGCGGCCCTCGCGGCGTGCCTCGGAGCCACGATACTCCTCACCACGCCGCCAGGCCGCGTTCACCCGACAAGCCCGCCGACAGGCGCCAAGCCGTGCGACGCACCGACGCAGCGTCACGCCCGACTCGGACACGATCGCCGACCCGCACGACGGGCGAAGGCGCACCCGGTAGTACGGCGCGCGCCCGCCCGCGCTGCCATCGAGAGCGGCCCGTCGTCTTTCCCGCAGGCACCCGAAACCCCGCCGGCGGCCGCAACAGGCTCTGCGCCGGTGCAGCAGGCGGTCACGGAAGGTGAACAGGAGGGCGGCCCGTTTTCACCATAAACACCCGAGTGGCGCGCCGGTGTGGGGGCGAGCGCGGCTGGCTGGGAGTGGACAAGTGTTGGAGGCGAGGCGCTGGTTTGCATGGACAGTTGCAGTAGTTGCAGGCTTTAGAACTCATCTGGTTCCCTAGAACATCTGTTGGGTCACGGTTGACCCGAAGAGGGGAGTTCGACATGGATGTTCGACTACGGGGACCACAGGGCAAGACGCCCAAAACCGGACCACGCACGCCCAGCGGGGGCGGTGGGCGGCTGCTCACGCGCGAGCAGGTCGAGCGGATTCTCGGGGAGCGCCAGGCCCGCGAGCTGCGGATCGCGCGCGGCTTCGTGGAGTGCCGGGGCCTTTCGCGTGAGCAGCTCGAGGATCTCTACCAGGAGACCGTGCTCGCGCTGCTGCGACGCCCCTACAAAGACGAAAAGCACCTCTGTGGCGCGCTGCGCCTGGGGATCAAGCAGCGCGCGCTGAACCTCTATCACTCAGAGCGCCGCCGCGGGGAGATCCTCGCCGAGAACGCGCCCGCGATGCACGCGCTGGAAGTCGCGCGCGGCGCCGAGATGACCCCGGAGCAGGTAGCGCTCGCGCGCCAGGACCGGCTGCTGGTCACGGAGTTCCTGGTCGAGCTGAGCGGCCGGGAGCTGGAAGTGTTCTCGCTCATCAGCGAGGGGATGGGGTTCAACCGCATCGCCAAGGAGCTGGCGATCCCCGTGAACCAGGCGCGCAGCATTCTCGAAGCGTGCGAGCGAAAGCGCGAGCGCTTCCAGATCCTGCACGACCACGGCCGGCTATGCGGCTACCGCTCAACGACGATCACAGCGCTGCTGGACGGCCACGCGACCAGCGAGGAGCTCGCACGGCGCGCTATCGCGCATGTCGCTGGGTGCGCGCAGTGCCGCGCCGAGCACAAGACGAACGCCTGGCGCCTGCGGCGTGCTTTCCAGGACCAGGCCGCCGTGCTGCTCCCACCAATCCTCGCTGGCCACCTTGGCGGCGTGTCCCGCGCGAGCATGTACACGCGGACGCTCGCAGGCAGGATCCGCCCTGACTGGATGTCCCTCGCGCAGGACGGGGCGCGCGAACGCGCCGCCGCGCTACTGGCCGGCGGCGGCGCCACCGCGAAGCTCGCCGCCGCCGCCCTCACAGCAGCCGTGATTGCGGGCAGCACGATCGCAGCGACCCACACGCCCACACGCCAGCAGCCGCCGCGGTCGCGCGCGCACGCGCTCGCCGTGCCGGCCACGCGCCCGGTCGCGTTCGTGCAGACACCACTCGCGCCCTTTACGATCATCGCCGCTCACCATGCCCCGCGCGTCAGGAGGCGGTTGGCGCCCGGTCGTGTCGTGGCGATCCCGCACCCCGCCCACCGGCACCCGGCGACGCGGGAACCCGGCGGCTTTGCCTACCTCGGCGTACCAGCCACAGGCACAGCGGCCGCGGCCACGAGCACTCAAGCCAGCGCGCCGCCAGCAACGCCGACGGGCACGCAAACCGGAGGCCCGTTCAACCCATGAACACGCCACCGCGAGAAACCCGCTTGTAGATCCGCCACCGTCACCGTCAATAACCAGCAAGAAGCACACAAGGCGGGCCGCGCTCGCGACCCGGGAGAACAGCAAGAGACATCCGCCAGGGAATGGCAGAGAAAAAGGGAGAGGAGTCAAGGATGACCAAGACACACACCACAACCACCCCGCCGCGCAGGAGCACGCGTCGTAGCCAGCGTACGCCGTGGCTGCTCGCGCGGATCGCGGTCGCTGCCTGCCTGCTGATGCTCCTGATCCCGGCCGCCTCGGTGTTCGCGCTCCCCGCCGACGGTGGCGGCAACTACACCCAGATCCTGTGCGCGGACCCGGCGAGCGAAGAAGGGCTCGGGATCTCCGGGATGCCCGAAGGGCTCACCAACCCCGCGAGCATCGCCACCTGGCAGGTCGCCACCAGCGAGGTCAACTGCTCAAGCGGCCACATGCTCCCGGGGCGCGGCGTGCCGATGGCCGTCGGCCAAGGCAACACCTACGCGCAGGGCACCTGGTCAGCGCTGCTCTACCAGGCCCCCGCGGGGGTGACGATCAACGGCGGCTCGATCTACCGCGCCGAGAAGGCCGAAGGCGAACACAACGGGTTCATGGGCATCATCCAGCAAGGCGGCGAAGACAACGTCCTCTACAGCCTCCCGCGCAACCCCGTCGACCAGGGCGACTGGTATGTCGGCAACGTCGCCTCCCGCGGCACGTTCGCCTGGCCGTTCTCCCCGGAAAATCTCGTGAACCTCACCGTCTCACCCGACGCCAGCCACTGGGACGTCAACGCGACGTGTGACCCAGACGGCAACAACAACAGCAGTTGCACCCTCGTCACCGACCAGTGGGAATACCGCATCTTCGGCGGCGAGGTCAGCCTGAATGCCGTCAACGACCCAGAGGCCAGCAACATCGCCGGACCGCTCACAAGCGAAACACCGTTGCGGGGCGGCGAGTCGATCACGTTCTCCGCCACCGACCAAGGCCCCGGCCTGGCCTACGTAAAACTCCTCGTCGACGGGCAGAGCGTGCAGTCGCAGATCATCGACACCAACGACGGGCACTGCATCCCCGTCCCCGGCCACGACGCCTACACCTGGGCCTACCAAATCCCATGCAAGACCTCAGTCGGCGGACGCACCTACGAACTCGACACCGGAGCGCTGCCCGACGGAACCCACCACGTGCAGGTCATCATCGAAGACGCCGCCGGCAACCAATCAGTCGTCCTTGACCGGACCGTCGCGAGCGACAACGCGCCCGCGAACACCTCCGCGCCCGCGATCATCGCTCAGGGCACCCTCCAGGCCGGCACCGCGCTCAGCGGCCAGCCGGGAGCGTGGTCGGCGCCGGCCGGCGCCGGCGCCATCTCCTACGCCTACCAATGGCAGGACTGCGACCCCGAGGGCAACAACTGCCAGGCGATCCCCGGCGCACAAGCCCCCGGCTACACGCCCGCTGCCAGCGACATCGGGCACACGCTACGCCTGCTCCTCACCGCCAGCGACAACGACGGCGCAGCCTCCACCCCCAGCCCCGCGAGCAGCGTCGTGATCGCCGCGCCGGCCGGCTCAGGCACCAGCCCCGGCACCCCCGCGGGCGGGACGCCGAACGGCACGAACGCGAGCGAGAGCGCCGCACTGCGCCTCAACGGCGCCCCTGCCATCTCGCGGCCCTTCGCCCAGCGCGCATTCAACCTCACCGGCCAGCTCTCCACCAGCCGGGGCACACCGATCTCCGGCGCGACCCTGGAAGTGCTGCAGCAGATCACCGGCACGAGCACCCTCACCCTCATCGGGCACGCGACCACGAACTCGAGCGGCGTGTTCACGGTGAGCATCCCCGCAGGGCCATCGCGACGCATCGAGATCGCCTACCGCGCCAACACCGCCGACAGCAGCTACACGACCAGCGCCTCGGTCACGGAGACCGTCAAGGCCGGGATACAGCTGCACGTCAGCGCGACCAGCACCGGCCCCAACGGCAGGGTCATCTTCAGCGGCCACGTCTACGGGCCAATCCCACGACAAGGCGCTCTGATCCAGCTCCTCGTCCACTACCACGGACACTGGGAGCTCCTACGAAACCCGCACACCACGCGCAACGGCACCTTCAAAGTGATCTACCAATTCGAAGATGCCATCGGGCGCTTCCCGTTCGCCGCCGAAGTCCCCTCAGGGCAAGCCAACTTCCCCTACACCACCGGCCACAGCAACACCGTCAACGTCAACACCGCCTAATCCCGGCCATTGCTGCCCGGCTGTGGGTCGCCTCGTGTCAGTCTGGCCGGGCTGCTCTTCTGCTTTCATTGTTGCGTCTCCCAGATTATTGAGCTGCGGGTTGCTATATAGCCAAGCAGTCCGACGGCGAGTGTCGCGAGAGCGACTGCGGCAGCGAGTGTGCGTAGG
>Ga0181538_10000125_pt1 | contig 81139 bp, 56 predicted proteins | sample PEATcosm2014_Bin_40_FD_119773 | JGI IMG/M metagenome (GOLD analysis project Ga0181538, IMG submission 119773) | Peatland microbial communities from MTU Mesocosm Facility, Houghton, MI, USA - PEATcosm2014_Bin23_30_metaG | ecosystem: Environmental > Terrestrial > Soil > Wetlands > Peat | place... | reverse complement strand
GTCAACCCGCTGAACCATTTCCGATTTCTCTCCGCGAATTTCCTAATAAATTCCGGATTCATTAGCACTTTCCTGTGCAACAAATCCTCCCGTCACCACACCATCTTAGAAGTATCCTCATCGGGTAACGAATGAGGATTGAGTTCGGAAAGCCGGAGCTTGCCAGAATCGGACACCGGCCTTCCTGACTCATCTCACAACAATCGAAAGGAGCTAATCGTGGCAGAAAAAAAGAATCGCGTGGTACTGGCGGGCAGCGAGCGCTCAACCCGCCCCGGATCTCGGGTGGTGGGGGCGCCGGACCCCAACCAGCAGATTCGCATATCGGTTCTGGTGCGGCCCCGTAAGCCGCTGCAGGGCCTGACTTCGGCCAAGGAACTGGGCGCCACCGCGCCCAACAAGCGCCACTATATGAGTCGCGCAGAGTTCGCCGCCCAATACGGGGCCGACCCTAACGACCTAACCAAGATCGAGGCTTTCGCTCACCAGCATAACCTCACGGTTGTGGAAGTGAGCGCGGCCCGCCGTACCGTCGTTCTATCGGGAACCATCTCCGCGCTCAGCGCTGCCTTTGGAGTGTATCTCGCCAATTACGAGCACCCCGGCGGCGACTTTCGCGGACGCACGGGTGCGATCTACATTCCCGCGGATTTGGAGGGAACGATTCAGGGGGTTTTCGGGTTCGATAATCGCCCGCAGGCCAGGCCCCACTTCCGCCGCCGAAAACCGAAAGAAGGACAGAGCAAGCGGCCGCGAACCGCGCGGGACGCCTCGCAGAGCGGGTACACGCCACCGCAGGTAGCCCAGCTCTATAATTTCCCTGCGGGAACGGACGGTACCGGACAATGCATCGGCATCCTGGAGTTCGGCGGCGGCTACAATACCAACGACCTCAACACCTACTTTCAACAACTCGGAATGTCCGCCCCCTCCATCACGGCGGTGTCCGTCGATGGCGTCACCAACCAGCCGGATCCCGGCCAGGATAGTCCCGATACCGAGGTCATGCTGGATATCGAAGTGGCTGGGTCCGTGGCGCCCGGTGCAAACCTGGTGGTCTACTTTTCCAACTTTACGGAGCAAGGCTGGGTGGATGCCCTTACCACCGCCGTTCACGACAGCGTCCACAACCCTTCGGTTCTTTCCATCAGTTGGGGCTTCGCCGAGGGCCAGTCGATTTGGTCGGCACAGGCCATACAGGCCGTAAACGAAGCGTTTCAGGCCGCTGCCGCCATGGGCGTCACCGTCTGCTGCGCCGCTGGCGACGATGGATCCAGGGACCAGGTCAACGACGGTCTGGCGCACGTCGATTTTCCGGCGGCCAGCGCCTGGGTGCTGGCCTGCGGCGGCACCACGCTGCAGTCTTCCGGCAATAAAATCGTCAGCGAGACAGTCTGGAACGATGGTGCGGACGGAGGAGCTACCGGCGGTGGCATCAGCGACACCATCCCCTTGCCCACGTGGCAGTCCAATGCCAATATCCCGCCATCCGTGAATCCCGGCGCGCACGTGGGCCGCGGCGTTCCCGACGTCGCCGGGAACGCAGATCCAGCTACCGGATTCCAAGTGCTGGCCGATGGACAACAGGGTATCGTTGGTGGAACCAGCGCGGTGGCCCCGCTGTGGGCCGGCTTGATCGCGCGCATCAATCAACAATTGGGGACACCCGCCGGCTTCGTCAATCCCCTGCTGTATTCTCAAGTGGCCAAGGCGAACGGGTTCAACGATATCACCACGGGGAATAACGACATCACCGGGGAGATCGGCGGCTACCCCGCGGGAGCCGGGTGGGATGCCTGCACCGGACTGGGCAGCCCCAATGGCGCGGCTATCGCTAATTCACTGGCGGCCGCGTCTGCCGCCGGAGGCAGCAACTAGTTTACCTTCAGTTATTTAGATCGCGTCTCGGAATTTGCCAGGCTGGCGGGCAGGCTGCCTTGTGGGGGCCTGCCCGCCGGACAGTCGGTAGGGTACGGTGCCGTGCAGTACTTAACCCTAGTCTCATAAAACCAAATCCCGCCCTTTGACCTATAGACAATATCGAGTGATCCGCGCTAACATTGCTCAATCACTCTAAGGGCATCATTCAGGTGACTCCATGATTGAAATCCTCGTCGGCTTCCTGATCGCTGCCGGTGTCGGCCTGACAGGTGTCGGCGCAGGCTCCCTTTTGGCTCCTGTTCTGATGCTGTTCTTCAAGGTCCCTCCCGCCGAGGCGGTGGGCACCGCCCTGGCTTTTTCGGCCGTCATTAAGCTGACCATCGCGCCGGTCTATATTGTCCGCAAACAGATCCATTACCCGACATTGCTGCGGCTCTGCTGCGGGGGTGTTCCCGGAGTGCTAACTGGCTTCTTTTTAATGGATTTGCTCGATGCGAAACACCACCGAGGGGCATTGTTTTTGATTATCGGCGGTTTGGTCTCCACCATGGCGGCCTATAATCTGTTCCGCACCCTGCACCGGAGCGCCCATTCCCGCGCCATGCGCGACCGCTCCGGATGGCTCCCCTTGATTGCGTTGGGAGTTGGCACAGAAGTGGGATTCTCGTCTGCCGGTGCTGGCGCTCTTGGCGGCGTGGCCCTGCTCAACCTGACACCGCTTACGCCCGCCCGCGTGGTGGGAACTGATGTCATGTTCGGTTTGGCGCTGTCCCTGGTCGGTGGCAGCTTCCATTTGTCGGCGGGACATTACCAGTCCGCCATCCTCATACGTCTGATCATCGGCGGCATCGTAGGTGCGTTGATCGGGGCTAACCTCTTGGCTGTCCTGCCCTCCCGGCCGCTCCGCGTGGCTCTATCGGCCTGGTTGACCTTCATGGGTGCCCAGCTTTGCTGGCAGGCGTTCGGGTAGCGTCTGTAATCCACTCATTCTAAACTGTTCTGCCCTCCAGGCCGCTCTGTGTGGCATTATCGGCCTGGTTGACCTTCATGGGTGCCCAGCTCTCCTTGCAGGCCTTTCGGCTAGCCTCCGTAATCCACTCATTCTAAAGTCAATAAATATACGGCTAAGGAACTGTTGTCAATCATACTTGACAAATGTGCGCTCATATTTGATTATAGTAATCGGATGAACTTTTTAGCAGGCGTTGATCATCCAATAAACAGCATAGAAAAGGAGTAAATTTAAATGTCCATCACCCATACCGATCCATTAGCCGGTCTCCGGCTGTTCGAAGATGCCTTTGCCAGGCTCCTGAGCGAGCCACGTACAGGGCGGCCCTGGTCGCCCGCAGTGGACATCTTTGAAACCGAGGACGACGTTGTCCTCAAGGCAGATGTCCCGGAAGTCGACCTGAAAGACATCGACGTGCGCGTTGAGAACCAGACCCTGACCCTCTCCGGCGAACGCAAGTTCGAAAAGGAGGACAACAGCAAGGGTTACCATCGCATCGAACGGAGCTACGGCCAATTCACCCGCAGCTTCTCGCTTCCATCAACCGTTGACACGGAGAAGGTGGCCGCCGAGTATCACAATGGTGTGCTGACGGTGAAGTTGCCCAAGAAAGCCGCCGCCAAACCGCGGCAGGTCAAGATCGACGTTAAGCAGTAAGGCAGTAACTGCCGTGGCTGGTGGTCAGTGGCTGGTGACTGGTGGGCTGGACGAAATCACTAGTTCCGTGAACAAAACCACCAGCCACTAGCCACCATCCGCCAGTCACCGGCCGCCAGTAACGGCGGTTACAGTATCCTAAGGGAAAGCAGGTTTTCGTGATCCGATTTGATAAATTCACCCAGAAAGCCCAAGAAGCGCTGCAGCAATCGCAGGAAGTGGCCGGCAAGTCCGAGAGCCAGGTGCTCTATCCGCTGCACCTCCTTGTAGCCCTCTCGCAGGAGCGGGAAGGCATCGTCCGACCGGTCCTGGAGAAGTGCGGCGTGCAGCCGGACGCTATCGTCTCCGAAGGCGAGCGCCTGCTGCAGGGCATCCCGAAAGTCGGCGGACCGCCGCAGCCGGGATTCTACGCTTCACAACCGCTCAACGAGGTGCTGGAGCGCGCCTTTGAAGAAGCCGGCCGCTTTAAGGACGAGTTCGTCTCGACGGAACACTTGCTGCTGGCGATTTCCGCGCAGAAGCGCGATCCGGCGGCGCAGCTTCTGGAGCGTGCCGGCGCCACGCATGAAGCCATCCTCAAGGCGCTGGTCTCCGTACGGGGCACGCAGCGGGTCACCGATCCTAATCCCGAAACGAAGTATCAAGCCCTCGAGCGTTACGCCATCGATCTGACCAAGTCCGCCCGCGACGGCAAGCTCGATCCGGTGATTGGCCGCGAAGACGAGATACGCCGCGTGATGCAAGTGCTCAGCCGCCGTACCAAGAATAATCCCGTGCTGATCGGCGAGCCCGGGGTTGGCAAGACAGCCATTGTGGAAGGCTTGGCGCAGCGCATCGTCAAGGGCGATGTGCCCGATCAGTTGCACAACAAGAAGCTGGTCGCGCTCGACTTGGGTTCGATGGTAGCCGGTACCAAGTTTCGCGGCGAGTTCGAAGATCGCCTGAAGGCCGTGCTGAAGGAGATCACCGAATCGAACGGCGAGATCATCTGCTTCATAGACGAGCTGCACACCCTGGTAGGCGCGGGTTCAGCCGAAGGCGCTATAGACGCCGCCAACATGCTGAAGCCGGCGCTCGCGCGCGGCGATTTGCGGTGCATCGGCGCCACCACGCTGAACGAGTACAAGCGCGTCGAAAAAGACGCCGCGTTGGCGCGCCGCTTCCAGACCGTATTCGTAGGCGAGCCCACTGTGGACGACACGGTCGCCATTCTGCGCGGGCTGAAGGAGAAGTTCGAGATCCATCACGGCGTGCGTATCAAAGATTCCGCCATCGTGGCGGCCGCATTGCTTTCGCAGCGCTACATCACCGACCGGTTTCTGCCCGACAAAGCCATCGACCTGATCGACGAGGCCGGCGCCGCCCTGCGTTTGCAGATCGGCTCCATGCCCATCGAAATCGATCAGAAGGACCGCCGCATCACACACCTGGAGATCGAGCGGCAGGCGCTGGGTCTCGAGCGCGACGCCGGTTCCAGAGAGCGCCTGCGCCACGTGGAAAGCGAGTTGGAAAAGCTACGCGGCGAAACCGCCGTCCTGAAGGAGCGCTGGAACCGCGAGAAATCCGCGATTCACGGCGTGCGCCATCTCAAGGAAGAGCAGGAACAACTGCGTAAGGACGAAGAGCAGGCTACCCGCCAGGGCGACTGGGAAAAAGCCGCGCAAATCCGTTATGGCCGGCTTGCGCAAATCGAGAAGGACATACAGGCGGCCGAACGCGACCTGGAGGCGATCAAGGATTCCGCATTGCTGAAGGAAGAAATCGACGACGAAGATATCGCCCGTATCGTGGCTAAGTCCACGGGCATCCCCGTAACGCGCATGCTGCAGGGTGAGGCGCAGAAGCTGATCCAAATGCCCGACCAGCTCAAAGAACGCGTGGTCGGCCAGGACGAAGCCGTGCGCCTCGTCTCCAACGCGATCCTGCGCAATCGCGCCGGCCTGAGCGATCCCAACCGGCCGATCGGCAGCTTCATTTTTCTCGGACCCACTGGTGTTGGCAAAACCGAGTTGGTGCGCGCTCTGGCCGAATACCTTTTCGACGACGAGAAGGCCATGATCCGCGTGGACATGTCCGAGTACGGTGAAAAGCACTCGGTGGCGCGCATGATCGGCGCGCCGCCCGGATACGTAGGCTATGACGAAGGCGGCCAACTCACCGAACAGGTGCGCCGCCGGCCGTATTCCGTGGTGCTCTTCGATGAAATCGAAAAGGCGCATCCGGACGTTTTCAACTCCATGCTGCAAATCCTGGACGACGGACGCCTCACCGACGGCCAGGGCCGCACCGTGAGTTTCAAGAACACGGTGATCGTGATGACGTCCAATGTCGGGTCGAGCAGCATGCGCGAAGTCGGGCCAATCGGGTTTTCGGTGCACACCAAAAACACCGCGAACGAGGCCACCCGGACGCGCCTGTTGGATGCGCTGCGCAGTACGTTCCGGCCCGAATTCCTGAACCGTATCGACGACATCATCGTGTTCAATTCACTGAGCCGGGAACATCTCGCCATGATTATCGACATTCAATTACGGCGCGTAGGCAAGCTGCTGAAAGACCGCGGCATCCGCCTGGAGCTGACCGAAGCGGCGCGCAACCTGCTTATCAAGGAAGGTTACGATCCGCAATACGGCGCGCGGCCGATGCGGCGTGCCATACAGCGGCTGATCCAGGATCCGCTGGCGCTGAAGCTCCTGAACGGCGATTTCCTGGAAGGCGATACTGTGGAAGTGGACGCCGATCCCGCTTCGAGCGAGCTTCGTTTTCAGAAGCTCGTTCCGGTGGAGGCATAGCGGTGGCGCAGGCCGCCAGCGTGCTGCGGCGAGTTTCGGTTCACGGAATTTCCGTGGGCTGAAGGCCTGGAAGCTGCTCAACGGCGATTTCCAGGAAGGCGATACGGTGTAAGTGGACGCCGATCCGGGTACAAGCGAGCTTCGTTTTCAGAAGCTCGTTCTGGTGGAGGCATAGCGGTGGCGCAAGCGCGCTTTAGCGTGCTGCAGCGAGGTTCAGCTCGCCGAAGTTTGACCGTGGGCTGAAGCCCATGGCGGCAGGCTGAAGCGTGGGCCACGGAGTAATAACAAGATGACCACGACCAATACTCTGAAGACCGTCCTGCTCCTCGGCTTGCTCAGCGCGATCCTGCTGGGCGCGGGCGAGGCGCTGGCCGGCCGCAACGGACTGTACATGGGGCTCGGCGTGGCGGCGCTCATGAACTTTGCGGGCTACTTCTTCTCGGAAAAGATCGCGCTGGCGTCCTACGGCGCGCAGCCGGTCACTGAGACGGAGAACCCGGAAGTCTATCGCCGTGTCGCGCCCATCGTACAGGGCCTGTGCCAGCGTATGGACCTGCCCATGCCGCGGCTGTGGCTGCTTCCTGAAGAAAGCCCTAATGCCTTTGCCACGGGACGCAATCCGGCGCACGCTTCGGTGGCATTCACGGTAGGCATTCTGCGGCTGATGGATGATCGCGAAATCGAAGGAGTGGTGGCTCACGAGTTGGGCCACGTGCTGCACCGCGATATCCTGATCAGCTCGGTGGCCGCCACCATCGCCGCGGCCATCATGTTCATTTCGCGTATGGCGTTCTGGTTTGGCGGCTCGCGCGACGACGAAGACAGTGGCGGCGGCAACGCCGTCGCCGCCATCCTGATGATGATCCTGGGACCCATCGCGGCGATGCTGATCCAGATGGCTATCTCCCGCTCGCGCGAGTATTCCGCCGACGAAGCTTCCGCTAAGTACACCGGCACGCCACACGAGCTGATCTCCGCGCTGAATAAGTTGGAGACCTACTCGCAGCGCATCCCCATGGAAGCCAGCCCGTCGACCGCACATCTGTTCATAATCAAGCCGTCCACCGGGCAGTGGTTCATGCGGCTGTTCTCGACGCACCCTTCGACGGAAGACCGCATTGCGCGATTGGAGCAGATGCGGTAAGCCAGGTGTAACTGGTACGACGCGGCGGTGGGCTGGTGGATTCCCCGAGCCCCCAGGATGGTCACAGGCCACGCCGGCAGCCAGATGCGCGATGTACTCGTGACAGACCGGGCCGGACTGCGCACATTGCACGGACATGACCTGTCTTTCGGGCGCTCGCGCGGCTGGAGCAGATGCGGCAGGCGTGCGCACGCCGCCGACAGGTGCGATTGCCGGCGCATGCCGCCTTGTGTTGTACTGTTGCACATGAAACTCATCTTATGGGGGACGCTGCTGGCCGTGCCCCTGGCCGGGCAAGTGCGCATCGCGCAGCACGGTATCGAGGTCATCTCGGTCGAGATCAAAGGCAAGCCGTTCACTGAATTCTTTATCGGACCGGAAAACAACAAGCCCTATCTGCACCCGTTGCGCGCGGCGAGCGGCAAGATCGTGACGCGCGGATATCCCATGGAAGACATCGCAGGTGAAACGCACGACCACCCCCATCATCGCGGCCTGTGGTTCTCGCACGGCGATGTGAACGGGTTCGACTTCTGGGCCAACGAGCAGCGCGGCGGCAAATTCGGCCGCATCGTGCTGAAGAAGGTGAACGGCGTGACGAGCGGCAAGGAATCGGGCGCGATCGACGCCACCTTCGAATGGCGCGACCCCACCGGCAAGCCGCTGCTCTCCGAGGCGCGCGTGACGACGTTCTACTCCCAGCCGAAGACGCGCACGATGGACTTCGACATCACCCTGACCGCGATTGAAAAGGTCACCTTCGGCGATACCAAGGAAGGAACCTTTGCACTGCGGCTGGCCTCCGCGCTGGAGGAGCCACGAGCGGATGCTCCCGCGCAGCCGAAGCGGACCGGCCGCATGGTGGATTCCCAGGGCAGGGAAGGGGAGAAGGAGATTTGGGGGAAGCGCGCGGACTGGGTGGATTACTACGGCGTCGTCGAGGGAGAGGCGCTGGGGGTGGCGATCTTCGACCATCCCTCGAATCCCCGCCACCCAACCTATTGGCATGCGCGCGGTTATGGGCTGTTTGCGGCGAACATCTTCGGCCTGCACGATTTCGAGCACGATAACACCAAGAACGGCAGTCTCACGCTGGCGCCCGGCGAGACCCTGCGATTCCGATATCGCGTGGTGATCCATCCGGGAAACGTGCACAGTGCGCACATCGCCAAGCTCTATGCGGATTATGCGGGCGGCCAATAGAGATCGGAAAGGAGACCGCCTGTTAACACGCGCGGCTCTGGTGGACGGGGCCACGAGTGCGAGCGGCTCTCACGCTGCGGGCGCGCGATAGAGATTGGACGGGAAGACCGCTTGCTAACGCACGCGGCTCCGGCTGGACGGGGCACGAGTGCGAGCGGTTCTCACGTTGCGGGCGGGCGGCCGATAGAGCTTGGGCGGGAAGACCGCTTGCTCACGCGCGCGGCTCTGATTGGACGAAGGCACGACCGGTGAGCGGTTCAGGTTACGGGCGGGCGATGGAGATTGGACGGGAGGACCGCTTGCTCACGCGCGCGGCTCCGACGGGCGGCTCTGTCTCACGTTGCGGGCGGGCGATAGATTTCGCGCACCATCGGGACGATCGCCGGGGGCACCAGATGCTCCCAGGCGAGGCCTGCGCGGATGCGATGCCGTACGTCGCTCGCGGAGATAGCACCCAAACCGTCGGGCATCGCGAGTGTGCGGATGCGGTGCTGCAAATGGGCCGGCGGCTCATACGGTCCCGGGCGGGATGCCACCAGCAGTTGAAAGACTTCCAGCATACGGTCGATGGCGTGGGGATCGCCGTAGTCCCAAGTCACGAAGCGGTCGGCGGCGTCCCGGCCGCATACCAGTGCAAGTTGTGCATCGGGGCCATACGCCGCACGGCACTCCTGCGCAATTTCGTGGAACAAGCCACCTTCGCTGGTGGCAGCGGACAGATGCGGCTGACTGCTGGCCGACACTCGCAGCATGTGAGCGCGCTGGGCAAAATCGGCGTCCGCGTAATCCTTGTGGGGGAAATTGCGGGGCAGAACCAGCACCACCTGGTCCATTTCAGCCAATGCGGCTTGGGCGAGTCCAAGGTGGGCGCGCGTTGGCGGGTTGAAGCTTCCGGGGAGAATTCCGAGGCTTACAGGGTTTCCTGGAGTGCGGCTTAAGAACTCCATCGAAGGGAATTGACTCAGTACTGGTGGATCTCGGGCACTGGTGGGTACTCTGGCACACTCCCCAAAAGACAACGGGCGCAAGGGGCTACCTCGCGCCCGTGGTGAATGCCGGCGGGTTATGCTGCGTCTGCGAGCAGTTCGTCAATTGTCTCGGCAGGTGCGATTTCGTGACGGTCTGCCGCTTCCTGGCACCGGATGCAGAAGGCAGCCCACGGCAAGGCTTCCAGGCGCTTGGGCTTGATCTCCTCTTCGCAGTGCATGCAAATGCCGAAGCTGCCGTCGTTTACGCGGAATAGCGCGGCCCGCACGTTGCGCAGGAGGCTGGCTTCGCGGTCCAGATTGCGGATGGCAAGTTCCCGCTCCCCAGCCAGTTGCACCTCGTCGAGGGCATCCGGGGTCTTTTCGATGACGATCTCGTCCCGGTGGCGAAGCCCGCGAGACAGCTCGGCTTGTTTGGCTTCGAGCATTGCTTTGTATTTGTCGAGTTCGGTCCTGTTCATGATCTTTCTCCTGTCTTTTTTCGTTCTATCTATCGGGCATTCGTTTGCCGACGAAGGAATAGACGAAATTTCACTGCAAAAGTTTCAAAAAATCTCAGCCTCTCTGGCTCAAGTACGGTCGGTCCACCCAACAACCGCCGCACGGGAAACTACTTTAGCAATTCCGATACCAAATTGCAAACATATACGTTCCTGCCGAAGTACTACATCGAAAGTAATATTTACATCGGCAAGCCGGGCGGTACGAGCCGGTTCGTTGTCCTATCAGCACGGTAACTAGGTGGCTGGAAGGGACTGCTTTTATCATCAAGACGCTTCAGTTTCGGATGAGTTACGTGGAAGCGCAGAAAACCCGGTCCGGGACTCGCTGTTTAACATTTGGACACCGAATCTCAGATCCGGCTAGTCGGAGGGGACGTCTTTGGCGCCATTCAGCTCGGCGACAAGCTGCTCGATCAGGGCTTTTTGCCCGTAGTCGAAATCGGAGTGCGGCTCAGGGGGTTGGTGGACTTCCAGCCAGGCGTGGAGCAATTCGATGACAGGTTTGGCGATGGCGTCCTCGGCTCCGGGCTCGAAGCGCAAGGGGATTTCGGAACGCTGTATAGCGGACATCAACAGATCGGCGAATTTCATCGGGTCCCCACTTTCGATACGGCCGGTGCGTGATGATTCACCGGACCGGAGCCATGCCCCAGCCCTGGGTTGGAGCGAATGGCCTGCGTAATATAGTTCTTGGCGCGCGCCACAGCCACGTCGAGGACGGCGCCACGGGCCAACTCCGCGGTAATGGCAGCGGAATAGGTGCAGCCGGTTCCGTGGGTGTGCGGCGTATCGATGTGCGGCGCTGTGAACTCGCGACACTCCTTGCCATCGAAGAGGACGTCGATGGCGCTGCCCTGCAAGTGGCCGCCTTTGACCAGTGCGGCGCGGGCTCCCAGTTCGCAAAGGCGTTTGGCGGCGGTGCGCATATCCTCGACGGTGCGCACGGGGACGCCAGTCAGTTCCTCAGCCTCCGGGAGGTTCGGACAAATCAGGGAGGCGCGGGGCAGGAGGAGTTCGCGAACCGCGGCGACGGCGTCGGGCGAGATGAGCGGCTGGCCGTGCTTGCTGATCATGACGGGATCGACCACCAGAGGGAAACGGAACTCCGCGGCGGCTGCGGCGAGGGCCGCGACGATTTCACGGTTGCCGAGGGCACCGGTCTTGGCGGCCTGTGGCGGAATGTCGTCCAGAATCGCGCCCAACTGCGCCAGCACCAGTTCGGCTGGCACGCATTCAACGCGCTCCATGCGCACGGTGTTCTGGACCGTGAGGAGGGTGATGACGGCTTCGCCATACACGCCGAACTGATGGAACGTTTTCAGATCCGCCTGTATGCCGGCGCCTCCGCTGGGGTCGGAGCCGCCGATGGTGAGCGCGATGGGGAGCATCGTGATTAGTCTAGCAAGGTTGCGGGGAAAGACAACTTAGCCACCGATGCACGCGGATGTACGCGGATGAAGCAGGCCCGATCGCGGAGCGGGTCGAGGGCTGCGGGCGGGCTCGCCTTGCCATTTTGAACAATCAAAGCCCGAAGGGAATGGCCGACCAGATCAGCTCGATCGCCCCCGGCCTTGCAGGCGGACATCATCGCGCTCGATGGCGATCCGTTGAAGGACATCGCGGCCGTACGGCGCGTCGTGTTTCTGATGAAGGGCGGCGTGGTTTGCAAGAATGTGTCTGCCGGCCACACACGGAGGCGGTAAGGCGGTCTTAGCGACAAATCGACAAATCGACAGATCGGTGTCGAAAGTGTCGAATTCTGTCGAGTGGACCGCGGTGCGGCCGGTGGAGTCGTTGATCGACCGATATCACACCGAAATTTTCAAAGAGCGTTCGGGTAGCAGGCTGTGGCGTCTGCGACCGGCCGCAATTTGCCTTCCCGTAGACCACGCTAGCACACGGGCTGCTCTGCCCCGATGCAGTATTCATGATGGGTCGTTCATTTTCAGTGGATTACGGAGATTGAATCGCTGTGAATGGCGCCCCACTTTGCACTTCATTTCGTGAGATTGAGCAGCACCCAGACTTCGCTGCCGTCTGGAGATATGAGATCCGGCAGGCCAGCCGTGGGCGACTGACCATGCTGGTTTGCAAGAAGGATTTGACCTTCCCCTCCACCAGCGCCTACGACAAACGGCGTTACGAATGTGCCATTGCCCTTGCCGAAAGCGATCCCGATGCTGCCATCCGCCGGCAGTAGGATGTCGGGTATGCCATCACCGTTCACGTCACCTACCTGTGGCGGCAGCGGGTCCGGTCCTGGGTAAAAGAGTGTTTCTTCCAGCAACTTGAACTGTCCCAGGCCATTGCCCAGAAAGATGTTGGCGACGGAGTCGCCGCCGACTACAGCGTCCAGATTGCCATCCAAGTTCAAATCGGTAAGCATGACCCATGCTGGCGAGCCGAGGCTGGACTTTTGGACCTTGGTGAGAGTGAACCCGCCCTGCTGATTGTTGAGCAGAACGTACAGGGCGGCGCAGCAAAATTCGGGCTGGGCCGCCATCAGGTCGGTCCACCCATCATTATTTACATCACCGGCCGCTATCCAGTTGAAACCACCATTCGGTGGATCGGCGATAATCGGTATGGGCGTTTGGAACGTGCCGTCGCCATTTCCCAGTGCGAATTGGTTTGAGGAGGTCGCCACATCGGGGATGCCATCGTGATTGAAATCCCCCAACACGATATTGTTGGCCACGCCAACGGGGATGACGCTGGCCAACGTAAATGTGCCATCGCCTTTGCCCAGATAAACCCCCACCCCGCCCAAGCTACCGGCCGGCTGTAGAAGGTCCACAATGCCGTCGTTGTTCAGATCTCCAGTAATAGGACAGCCAGGGCTCGATAGGGGAATGGTCGCGCCGGTGGTATACGGCGGATTGGCCTTGCCTGTGCCGAGCAGGATGACGGTTCCTGTGGTGGTCGGCACCGCCAGATCGGGTATGCCGTCGCCGTTAAAATCGGCGCTTGCTGCGCAATTGCCGCTGTTGGGGACGGGGGTTGTAATACCGTCTTCGAATTTGCCCTTGCCTTCGTTGAGCAGAACGGAAAGCGCGAAGGCTCCTCCGGTGACAATATCTAGGCGGCCGTTCTTGCGGAGGTCGGCGACGACCACGCTGTGCGGGACGCCGGCAGACTCCACAGGATAGGTTTTGGGCGGAGCGAACTGGCCGTTGCCGAGCCCGAGCGCCACTTGACCTAGGGAGCCTACCAAGTCCGGAATATGGTCGCCGTTGACGTCACCGATGGCGAACTGCGGGCCGACAGGGTTGGCTGAGACGGGCGCGAACGTTCCATTGCCGTTATTCAAATAGACCTCGTTTCCTACCACGAGGTCAACACTGCCGTTCCCGGTCAGGTCGTCCGCGGCAAGCCAGTGTGGAGATCCTGAGGTGCTGTACATTACCGGCGTCTGGAAAGTGCCGTTGCCGTTGCCGAAGGCTACCGCAAAACCGTTCGAGTAAAGGCCGAAAGCGAGATCCAGCTTGCCGTCGCCATTGAAATCGGCGGAGATTAAGCTGGTAAGGTTGCTGGAGGGAACGGCAAGGACGCCCGGATTGAAGACGCCACCTCCCTTACCAATGAAAATCCAGACGCCCAGTTCGGAGGCGAGCGCGGCATCTGGGATGCCGTCTCCGTTGAAATCGCCGATCACCACGAAGCCGCTATTGTCGCCCACGGCATATGTAACTGGTGGCTGAAACGTGCCGTCACCGTTACCGAAGCATACGCCGATTCCACCACTGTTACCAAGGGTGGGGCTGCCGGCAATCACTAGATCGATTTTGCCGTCCCCGTTCAGGTCTACAGGTACCAAGTTGGTTAGGCCCGCGAAGCCAGAATCCAACGTGGAACCGGTCCTAAAGGTGCCGTTTCCGTTTCCCAGCAATGTGTATACAGTGGACCCGGCCACGTACGCTGATACGATGTCGGGGATCTTGTCTCCGTTCACATCGGCGACGACTGCGTAGCCTGCGGGGCAGGGGCCACTGCAGCCGTAATCGCGTCGGGCGAAGAACTGTGGCTGCTGGATAGTGGCGGCAGAGACTACGGTGCAGATCAGAATTGCGAACAATACGGCACTCTTCATGTGAGCACCCTCGTCGAGCTGCGGCTGGTTGGCAGGCGAAAGCGCCTGCCCCACCTACAGCTCATCTTGTTTCACCAACACCACTACATGCACCTACACTGCTACATGCACCTACAGTGCTTCATGTCAGTATAGCTCTTCGGGTATGTGGAGGCTCTGATTTTCGCACAGGGTTACGTTTAGAGTTGCCTATTTGACTGCGATGGTGACTCCTGCAGGGCTTTGATATGTTCCTACTGTCAGGACCACCGGCAGATCGCCGGTTGGGACGAAGCCGCTGGGGATTACTGCATTGATCTGCATGAGGCCGACGAAGCCGGGTGCGGGTCCGGCGTAGAGCAGATTGGCTGGGATGTCGGCCATGGTCAGCGACACCTGGAGGGCCGGCGTGGGGAGCGGCTCTTCGACGGCCTGGCCGGTGACGCCGGATGGCAGGGTCTGGCCTGCGCCGGTTGCGTACAGCACCACGATAGAGCCGCGCGCGGCGGGATTCTGATCGGAGTTGATTGAGCCATCCTGGTTCACCGCTACGACCTCGCTGGCGCCGGCGTTCAGCAGGAACAGCGCGGGATTGGCGGCTGCCAGGGGGACTAATGTGCTCACCACAATGTTGCTCTGGTAGACGATTTGCAGTTGCGCGGTACTCTGGCCGGCTAGCTCATAAGGCACCTGCGCATTGATCTGTTGCGATTGCACGTAGAACAGCGGCGCAGGCGTGCCGTTGAGGAGCACTTGCGTGCCACCCAACAGGGTAGGCAGCATGCCCGAGGAGTCGAATGCGCCGGTGACTGCGGTGTCGGGACCTATGCCTTGGCCGAAGATGGAAAAGATCTCGCCTGGAGCGAGCGGCCCCGGTTGCAGGCTGGCGGAATTGGCGAGCGCCACGGTGATCAACGGCGGCGGTGTCACAGCCTGGCCGGGCGTCAGCTCGCGCACGCGATTGTTGCCGGTGTCCGAGACCCACACATTGCCCAGACCGTCGAGCGTTAGCCCGGTGGGATTATAGAGCGCGATCTGCAGGGCCGCGCCGCCATCGCCGTTGTAGGAAGCGTCGCCGGTGCCGGCGATGGTCGAGATGTTGCCGTCTACGGTCACAATGCGGATGCGGTTGTTCCCGCTATCGGCGATGTAGATATTGCCGTTCGAATCGACGGCCACTGCCGATGGAAAGCTCAGCAACGCGGCGGGCGCGGCGGCGCCATCGCCGCTGAAGCCGGCCGTGCCGCTGCCAGCGACGGTGGAGATGACGCCTGCGGGAGTGAGCATGCGAATGCGGTGGTTGAGCGTGTCGGCGATGTAGAGGTTGCCGCCGCTATCCAGCGCGAGTCCGGTTGGGCCATTCAACTCCAGCAGAAGCGAAGTGCTTCCGTCGCCGTTGTATCCGGCGGTGCCGGTGCCGGCGATGGTGGTGACGTTGCCCGCCGGATCCACTTGAAGGACGCGCTGGTGGTTGGTGTCGGCGATATAGAGATTGCCGGAGGGATCGGCGGCCACGCCCTGCGGGTGGAACAGCGGAGTTTGGGCGGCCGGATCGCCATTGCCTCCGAAGCCGTTGGTGAGGCCGTCGCCCGCGGCGGTAACGATCACGCCGGAGGTTGCCACTTCGCGCGCGCGGTTGTTGTAGCTGTCGGCGATGTACAGGTCGCCGGACGTATCGAAAGCCAGACCTGCTGGAGCGTACAAGCTGGCGGCGGGGGCCTGCAGGCCGTCGCCTGCATACGTCGCCTGGCCGTTGCCGGCCACCGTGGAAATGATGCCGCCGCTGGACATCACCTCGCGCACGCGTTGGTTGCCCTGGTCGGCGATGTAGAGATTGCCTGCGCTATCGAGCGCGACGCCCACAGGGCCGTTGAGAGCCGCGGAGAGTGCGCTACCGCCATCGCCGCTGAAGCCGAAAATGCCGTCGCCAGCGATAGTATTGATGATGCCCGTGGCGGCGGCGACCACGCGCACGCGGTGCACTTCCGATATATAAAGGTCGCCGGCAGAGTCCAGCGTCACATCCACCGGAGTCAGCAGGGCTGTCAGGATGGCCGATCCGCCGTCGCCGGAGGATACGTTGCTTCCGGGCGCGCCTGCGACGCGCGTGAGCGTCCCGCTGGGGCTCAACTGCCAGACGAAGGAATTGATGCTTTCGGGAATGTAGAGATTGCCGGACGAGTCGGCGGCGAGACCGGAGAGTTGGATATAGGGCATCGCGAATTTTTGCTGGTTGCAAACGGTGCTGATCGTGCCGGCGAGCACCTTGCGGATGCACAGATTGACGGTATCGACGATGTATAGAGCGCCCGAGGGATCGAGAGCCAGGCCGGCGGGGAAGGCCAGTTGCGCGGATGCCGCGGGTCCGCCATCGCCGCTGTATCCGGCGACGCCCGTCCCGGCGATGGTGGTGATGGTCCCGTCGGGCGCGACGCGGCGCACGCAATTCCCGTTGAACTCGGAGATGTAGAGGTTGCCGGCGGGGTCCACTGCCAGGTTGCGGGGGCCCGACATGGGGGCGGATGTAGCGGCTCCGCCGTCTCCGCCGCTGCCGCTGATTCCGGTGCCGGCCACGGTGGTGATGGTACCGTCGGCGGCAATGCGGCGCACGCGCTGGTTGCCGAAGTCGGCGATGTAGAGATTGCCGGCTGTATCGACGGCCAGTCCATAGGGCTGGTTCAATTGTGCGGCTGCGGCGGGTCCGTTATCGCCGCTATAGCCGGGATGGCCGTTGCCGGTGATGGTGCTGATGACGCCCGCGGGGGTGACTTTGCGGACGCGATTATTGGCTGCGTCGGCGATATAGAGGTTGCCGCTGGAATCGACGGCGAGACCTTCGGGCTGGGCTAATTGGGCGGTCACAGCCGTGCCGCCATCGCCTACCAAATCGCTGCCTGCCACGGTAGTGAGCTGATAGACGGGGGCGGAGGCGGGCAGGGCAGGGGGGCAGGATAGCCCGCACATAAATAGGACTAGGGGGATATCCCGAGTTTGCATGTTTTGTTTAAGGGGTGGCGTTGGGCCGGGGATTTTCTCAATAGGGGGCGCGTCCGCCTGCTAATCCACGGCAACGACGGTGCAACGTGCTGACCGCAAACAGGCGGGCCTATCGTTGTTGGGCGGAGCAATGCACGTGGGCGGGCAGCCAACCCAGTGTGGATCGCCCGCGGTTATCGAGAGTCAGACGCCCCCCGCGGAGCTAGTGTGCCGTCCCACGTAAGAGTTTACAATGAGCGCAAGAGCGCGACCGGGGGTCGCGCGCGGACGAGGGCGTCCACCCCACTTTGGCTTAGTCGGACGTTGTAAAGAGTTAGGAGGGACAGGACACTAGCTGTCCCAGCCCATATTTTTCAAACGGATTTCCACAAGCTTCTACCGAGACCATTTTTGCTAGCTGTAATCCTGTATGACATGTATGACATGCCCATTTCCGGAGACCACCCGCGTCATTGTTGCAACGGAAAACAGCGCAGTGGGATCTCGCGGATCGCTACGACACCGGCCAGCCTCGTGATATGCTACGGAGAACCAGGAAGCCAAAATGGAAATTCCTGGGTAACAACCGACGGTGGGGATGCCCGAATCCAACCACTGAAGGAAGCCAAGGAGGGCTGTTCCGAATGCTGCATCGTATCCAACTGAAAACGAGTCTCCCTACGGTAACTGAGGATTTTTCAATACGCGCGAAAACTCACATCGCGCCGTTGACGGTTGCAGTCTTAAGCCTGCGCCTCGCGTTCCTTGTGTCGACTATGGCATACGCTCAGGCACCGGCAGGACCGAACCGCCCGGCGGGAGTACCAGACGGGTATGTGATCACTCCGTTCGGTTACTTCCATCCATCCTGTGTCCGACAGGTAACGGAAGGAGAGAATCTGGTGGCGGATGGGCTGGTCATCCAACATGCGGATGGAAGCATAGAGAAGGTCCCTGCTTGCGAATATCCGCGTTACACGGCAAGCGGAGAGATTGTAACCGCGGGGGCACACCCACCGGCGATCAGCCATAGCTGGATCGAATCTGCGGATGCCACCACGAGTACCTCGTACGGTGGGCTTACGGCGACCTGGACCGTGCCGCCAGCGCCCACTTCCAATGACGGTCAGACCGTGTATTTCTTTCCGGGCCTGGAGGACATCAATGACGTTGTGAGCATTCTGCAGCCTGTGCTGGGGTGGAATGCCGATTTTGGCGGAGCGTGGGGTATTGCCAGTTGGAACTGCTGCCCCAGCGGCATTACGGTAGAGAGCACGCCAGTGCGTGTCAAATCGGGCAATGAAATCAAAGGCACCATTAAAGACGGCTGCAGCGCGGGAACGCTTTCCTGCTCCAAGTGGAAAGTAACAAGCGAGGATGTGTCCACGGGGCACAGCACAACGCTGAACAATACGCCGAGTGAAGGGCAGACGTTCAATTGGGCGTTCGCCGGCGCGTTGGAGGTCTATAACGTTGCCCAATGCAGCGATTACCCCTCGAATGGCTCGCTCACTTTCTCAGATGTAATACTGGATGACTACAACTTCGCGCGGATCTCTAATCCGGGTTGGGCGATAATGCTTTGGGCCACTGGCCTGACGCCGCAATGCGGCTATGGCGGACCAGTCGCGGCGACACAAGTGACACTCGACTACTAACAGGCGTAATCGGCCGGCGGCCAAACCGCCCCGTGGCCGCCGCTCGGCCATCTGCCCACAGTAGGCTCGCCGAAGCATGCTTAGTGTAGGAGCTTGTTGAAAAACGTTTGATTAATCTGCAAACGCAGGTGGAACCGCCTGCGCCACCACGGCAGATCAGCAAGTTGCAGGCTAGGTGGGGCAGGCGGTTTCGCCAGCCAGACATTTTTTCAACAAATTCTTAGACGGCTGAAAGTAGTTGGGTTGCGCGGCAACCTGGCGGCTCGATTTGCGACACTTCGCTTCGGAGTGCGGGGAAGTCGCGCAGGCGGTGTGCAACGCGAAGGTTGTTAGTCGTCCACGCCATGGAATGCCGGTCCGTGAGGGCCTCCTTCGATTTCCTTGTAAGTATAAATGTGTCCGTATGAGAACTTCAGTTTCTCATACTGACCCCAAGGCGCAGTGAACGCGTACCAGTCCGGCGGAGTCAGCCCCCAGCTTGTAATGTTAGTGGAGATAATCCGGTAGTGGCCGGGCTGGGACGTATCGAACACCGGGCCGGTGTCTGTCCAGTCCTCCAGGTCGACAGCGCCGCTTCCAATGCCGAAGTTCCGATACCAGACTCGCCGGTAGTATTGAACACCAGCGGACGGATAGTGGGCGTGAGAATCGCGCGCGACATAGACGATGGGATGTTGGCCTGAGAAGCGAAGCGCGGAAACACCGCCCAGCCACTTGCTGATTGAGTGCCGCGAGAGATATACATCCTGCAGCCGCCAAGCGAAACCGGATAGCCCGGCAGCGCGGACGAGCCGTAGCGTAACGTGCTCCCAGTCGCCGTAATGCCTGCCGCAGGTATTCATGCGGACGTGATCGTCGACGACCCGGCCAATGGTCACATGAAATTTGCCCGGCCCATTGTACGGATAAAAGAACCAAAATTGAAGATCGACGTAAGTGCGGTCGGCCGCTTCGAGCACGGAGACAAATGCCTTGGCGCGCGACTGGTTTCCCGAAATCAAACTGTCGTCGATATGCAGCCAGGAACGGAAATCCGACCGCGATGCTCGCGGATCGTGCTGCGATTGCTGGCACACGCCGGGGAGCGCGGCTCCCGAAACAACGGCGGCGGTGCGCACGCCTTCAATCGAGAATGTGTCGTAAACCTCGGGATGATGGACAATCCCCCACTGGAGAGCAGTCTTACCCGAGTTGAGAATATATTCCGGATCATCCATCAAGTAGCGCTCAGTCGAATGCAGTTTCATTACAGGCCCGAAATCCTGAATTAGTTGCTCGACCTCCGCCTGTGAAAGCGTGCTGGACGCAAAGCAGGGCAGCGGAAGCTGGGCGGCGACCAATAGAAGCAAGCAAGGCATTATTGCGCAGTTCAACCGAAGGAAAATAGTCAGAAAGGCGACGGACACATCGAGGAGATCCGCGATAGAGGCACCGGAGTCGAACCTGCGGACTGCGGGATTATGGAGCATCCAGGTTGTGGCATACACCAGAATGCAGACGCCCAGGATCCCAACAACATTCGAAAATAAAGTGAACAGCACAACGGCGACGATTGACGAAGATTCTTTCTTATACGTACCAGGCGATACATTATCACAGTTTTCAGCAGGCAGTCTGATCGGCCGATGCTGTGGTGGCCGGTGCCAAGAAGCTCATCGCCATTAGCTGCGGACCCAAGGGAAGTTGGCCGGCACGAAGGCGATTGGATAGGAACCCGATGGCCAGTAGCGTCATCTTGTGTTGTTTGCCGCCGTGCGCATAGTCACGAGCGCCAATGGCCGGTGGATGGCGCGCGCGCTACCCCAAGGACAGCGGCACGGAATTGGGTTCTTCGGTCCGGCGGCCATATTAACTGGAGTTCCTCCGCTGGGTCACTGCCAAACCGGTCAGATCTGCGCCCTCAAAAGTGACTAATCGACTGTGTAGATTGCCGAGGCGCTAGCAGCGGGATAGGTTTCCGTAGCCGTTACCGTATATGTGCCCGGCGCCGCGTTTGAGGGAATCGTGAGTGTAAATGCCGAAGTCCCCTTAAAGGTGCCATAGCGATCCGCTGTTACAGTGCCCAGCGCAGTGGATCCGTTATCCCAGAAAATACTGACTGTCTCGAACGGGCCGAAACCATAGCCTATCACCGAGGCGGTGCTGCCGGGTGTACCGTAATACGGATCGAGGTACAGCCGCGCCGTGACGGAGAAACTCGCGGCTCCCAATTTTCCACTGGTCTGGCCGGCGCCCAGGAGAAATCGGGGGCCAACCGCGGATTCAGGCACGCCACCAACTGCTGTGAACCTTCCCGTAGAATCGGTAGTGCTGCTGGCCACCACCGCCGAGCCCACACCGCTGCTGTAGACCTGGACAGTCTCGTTGGGGGCATAACCTGTTCCCACAAACGTAAGCTCCGAGCGATAGTCCCCACTATTTGGAGTGACGCTCAGAGTTGCGGTCACGAATAGAGCATCGCCCACTTGGCCAGCGCCGTTGGTAGTGAACCACAATCCGCCGTCGGGCCCGGTGGTAATCGCATTACCGCCGCCTTTGGTGCCCTCCACCGGATAGTAGGAGAATGCGCCTGCCGTGGTGATGCGGGCGATGGTCTGACAGCATAATGGCATGAACCACAACGCGCCGTCCGGGCCCGCGGTGATTCCTTCAGGTGCTTCATAGGGATAGACGCCGTTGGGCAGCGGGTATTCCGTCAGTACTCCGGCAGTGGTGATGCGTCCTATCTTGTTGGCATACTCTTCGGTAAACCACAGAGCGCCGTCCGGCCCCGCCGTAATTCCCCAAGGGTCACTTTGTGGGGTTGGCAGCGAATACTCGGTGGCCACGCCCGCGGTGGTGATGCGGCCGATTGCGTTGTTATCAAGTTCGGTAAACCACAACGCCCCATCCGGCCCAGAGGTGATCTCGAGGCCGTCACTGCCGGGGCTGGGCAATGGAAACATGGTGATCACCCCGGCCGTAGTAATACGCCCGATCTCATTGCCGTAGAATTGGGTAAACCACATTGCGCCATCCGGCCCCGCGGTGATGTACCAAGGCATGTTATTACGGCCAGGCACCCGGTATTGGGTGACGGCGCCGGCCGTGGTGATTCGCCCGATTTTGTTGGGCGACATGGTGAACCAAAGCGCGCCGTCCGGACCTGCCGCGATTCCGTTTGGCTCACCGGTGCCGGCGTCTGGAATCAAGTACGAGGTGATTACTCCGGCCGTGGTGATCCGGCCGATCTTGTTCGGCGGCTCAGGGAACCACACAGCGCCATCGGGTCCCGCAGTAATCTCCCCATAGGACCCGTTCGCTTGGATGCTATACACAGTGTTGGCCACCTGCTGTGCCAGCGAAATCGCCGGCGCGCTCAGCAGGGGCAAGGTCAACAGCAATGCTGCGATTCTCATGACGTCAGTCTCCGTAAAGGACTGCAAGAGTTACTGCGTGACGGCGGGGATTAGAGCTACCGCCGCGGAATTCAGGGCACTATCCTGTAGACCATGCCCGCTCCAGTGGGTCCCGGGCCGCCCGTAGTGGCGCCATAGATCGCGCCGTTCTTATCCATGACGAAGCTTCCGGAAGGTCCGGCCGCGCCTGCGAAGTCGTGAAGAACCGTCTCGGTCCAGTCGCCGCCGGCCGTTTTCCGCAACTCGAAGACGGAGCCGCCGGCGTTCTGCGCGCCCGTGCCGGTAGCGGTTGTCCCGTAGATCGCATTACTTCGCAGAATGAGCGGCGAATCCGGGATCTTTCCATCGCCGCTGTTCGCGAAATCGTACAGCACGGTCTTGGTCCAGATCCCGCCCTGGCCCGGTGTTAGCGCGAAAACGGTACCCGCATCGGTGCTCCCACCTCCGCTAGTCGTCCCGTAGAGAGTTCCGTTGTTGGCGATCACCGGAGGTCGCAGGGGCGCCACTCCATCGGCGCCGCCGGCGAAGGTGTAAAGCAGGATGGCGCTCCAGGCTCCTCCAGAAGTCGATGGCGGCATTAATTCGAACACGGTGCCGGCGCCCGAGCCTCCGCCGTAGGCGGTCGCACCATAAAGCGCGCCATTGGCGTCCATGGTCAGGCCTACCGGCTCGCGCCCGTCACCGGTGAAACTGTAGATTATATACTCCGTCCATGTCCCACCCGGCGCGGCTGGCGGCGTCAGTTCGAATACCGCTCCGAAGTAATAGATTCCGCCGCCGGAGGTCGTACCGTAGAGTTCGCCGTTGTTGCCGATCACCACCCTTCCTAAAGGATTAAAACCGCTTCCGCCGTCATCGGCATCCACGAAGCTGAACAGCACCGTCTCGGTCCATGCCCCGCCCGGTTCTGAGGGCGGCTGTAACTCGTATGCCGCGCCGCTCCCATAGTACCCTCCATACGTGGTCGTGCCGTAGAGCACACCATTGGCGCCCAAGGTCGGGGCGGCGAATGGATTTCTTCCGTCGTTGTTCTGACCGGTGAAGTTGTAAATCACGGTCTCGGTCCACGTTCCGCCAGGAGCCGCCGGCGGTTGCAGTTCGAATACGGTGCCAAAGCCAAAGGTCCCGCCATACGCCGTCGTGCCATAGAGCACGCCGTTTGGCCCAGCGACTAAGCCCTCGGGTGTCTGGCCCGCCGAAGATCCCACGAACTTGTACAGTGTAGTAAAGCCGCTCTGACTAGTGGTGCCGCCGAATAAGGGGGAACCTATCGCCGCCGCAAATGCCATCAGGTATAGCGTTCTCATTGGAAGCCTCCGTTTCTGCGCTTGAGGGATCTATTCTGAAAAGAAAGCCGTCGAAACTGCTTCCCGGACCGCCCAGGGTCGTGCCCAACAGCGCCCCGTTGTGATCCATCACAAAAGATCCGTAAGGTTCGGAGTTGGTGTAAAACTGGTGGAGAATGGTTTTCGTCCAGGGGCCGCCGGTCGCCCCGGAGGGTTTCTGTAGTTCGAAGGCTGAGCCTCCGGTGCCATAGCAGATGCCCCCTAAAAGAGACGACAAACCATAGATCGCGCCATCCCGCATGATGATCGGTGATTGCGGGCCGCCGTTCTCCTCATTCCAGAAGCTGTATATCATGGTTTCAGTCCACGATCCCCCACGTAAGCTTGGCGGTGTCAACTGAAACACCGAGTTCACAGTTGCACCATAAAGCGTGCCGTCACTGCCGATTACCGGGGGCACGAAGGGATTGGCGCCGGCTTCGCCACCCATGAAGCTATAAAGTACGGTCTCCGTCCAGGGTGCACCGGCGGGCGCCCCCTTCACTGGATTTAATTGGAATACCGCGCCTTCTCCAAAATCTCCGCCACTCTCCACGACCCCATAAAGTACTCCTCCTGGACCGGCGACCAAGCCCAAGGGGCCCGCGCCATCCATGCCTCCCGTGAAGCTGTACAACTCTCGCTCAGTCCAGGGTCCCGTGCTTCCCTGGGCCGGCGGCACTAACGCGAAGACCATTCCCTGGCCATAAGCTCCGGCGCCCGACGTGTAACCGTATAGGATTCCGTTCGGCCCCATGATTACATTGCTATCGGTGCCATATCCGGCATAGGGGAAACTATAGATGACGGTCTCGGTCCATGGTCCGCCGGACCCGGAGGCGGCCGGCTGCAATTCGAAGACGGTGCCGCCACCGTAAGCTCCTCCCCCCGTAGTAGTGCCATAGATGTTGCCATTGGAGGCGACTACCGGGATTGCTTCTGACCAGGAAATTGCTCCATCGCCGTTCTGACCCGTAAAGCTGTAAAGCACCGTCTGGGTCCACTTACCGCCCGATGGTTGTAACTCGAACACGGAGCCATAGCCTTCATAGAGTCCAGCGGTCATACCATAAAGCACGCCGTTCGGACCGGGGATGACTCCTACGGTTTCCTGTCCGCCCGAATTACCAGTGAATACGTAGAGCATCTGGAACGCGGTTTGGCCGGCGCCGCTGGACGTAAAGACTGCCAAACCGAGCGCAGCTGTGAAAGCCAGAAGTCGCAACGTTCTCATTGGATGCCCCCTTGAATACTTTTGGTGCTGTACACCGTGCCGTGGCCGCTGGGTTCGACACCGTTATCGATGCCAGCATTGGTCGTACCGTAGAGCACGCCTTTCTGGTCGAGGACCAGGCTGCCGAAGGGCTTAGGCTGACCTGTGAATTCGTAAAGAATACTCTCGGTCCAGGGATTCCCCGGGGTGGCTGGCGGCTGCAATTCGAAGACGTATCCTCCTCCGGTGGTGCTCGAGTAAGTAGCGGCCGTCGTGCCGTAGATCGTTCCGTTGCGCACGATCAGCGGTGAAGACGGCTCTTGATCGCTGGCCGCAAAACTGTAGAGGACGCTTTCAGTCCAGAACTTTTGGATATCAGAGGGCGTGCCCGCCGGCGGCTGCAACTCCCACACTGTTCCCAGCCCCGTGACACCGCCCAGACTGGTTGTGCCATAGAGATTTCCTTCACTGTCCAGCGACGGCGGCTCTGTAGGCGTAGCTCCGTCGGTAAATCCGCTGTTAGTCCCGAGAAAACTATAAAGCACCTTCTCAGTCCACGGTGCGCCGGGCGCAACCGGTGGTTTCAGTTCGAATACCGCGCCCAACCCCAAACTGCCGCCAGAGCTGGTCGTTCCATAGAGCACTCCCTTGGGGCTGATGATCAAGCCTACGGGCGTTTCGGCATCGGGCCGGTCACCGAAACTGTAAAGCACGCTTTCGGTCCACTCGCCGCCGGGAACCGCTGGCGGCGTTAACTCGTATACCGCGCCTTGGTAATTACTTCCCCCCGACCCTGCAACGCCGTAGACTTCCCCGTGGCTGCCGGCTACCACGCCGTTCAGATACAGTACGCTGCCGGATTCCGATCGGAAAATCGTCGTTCCAGTCCAGGTCCCCCCCGGCTCGGCTGGCGGCTGCACTTCGTACACGGTGCCGTAGCTATCGATCGCCGCAGTGGTGCCGAATATCGTGCCGTTCGGACCCATGACCGGACTCGGCAGAGGTTCCACTCCGTCGCCGTTTTGGAGCGCGAAGCTGTAGAGTACTGTTTCGGTCCAGGCTCCGCCGGGCGCGGAGGGCGGCTGCAATTCGAACACCGCGCCATAACCGTAAATACCGCCATTCGCGCTGGCGCCATAAAGAACGCCATTAGGTCCCAGGCATAGTCCTTCGGGTGTTTGTGCGTCTGGATACGCTCCGAATTTATATAGGATTTCGAAAGGGTTTTGACCGGCACAGCGGGATGGCAGGAATGATGCACCAAGCGCAGCGATAAGGGCCAGCAGTCGCAGCGTTTTCATGGATAAGTCCCTCCGGTACTGTACTCGAATATATTCTGTACCGTAAGGCCAATCAACCGATTTACAAAATACCAGTACTGGCCTAGTACCTCATGCTCGGATCGTCCGAGGGCGCTTGCAGAAAAAGGGTTTTGTGCTGACGCGAGCCAGAACTCGCCTCGCCGCACGCACTCGATTTACGCCGGCGGAAGTTCTGCGAGCGCTTCGATTGGTACGTCCACGAGGCGGTGCGCGGCTTGTGTCTGGGCTCCGGCGCGGGGGAATTCTGCGTAGACCATTTAGCCCAGATTTGCGGCAGCGAATCTCCATCGCACGTCCGGGCGGCGATTAGTGGGAAACGCGTGAGCTACGGCAGCCGGAACAGGCCACATGCAGGCGCTCGGTCCGCGCTGGCGGAGTTGTGCGCCCGCTCCGGGGGGCTCGCTCGGCGGCATGCTGCTTGGGTAAGCTCTCGGCGGCGGCCGGTCTTCGCAAGCTGAAGACAAGGCGCTTTGGATTGACCAGGGCTTGCATGACGCCGCAATCCGCTGGCATTGCGGACTCGATCGCTCTGTCGATTGTCCTGTGGGGCACGGTGGTGCCCTCGGCGGGCGTGAATTCCGCACGAGGGCACAATAAGGGTTACAGCCGACGCTTACTGCGCTACATGGAAGCTCTGGTCGACGGGTGTAGCCGCGGCCCACACGGCGCTGCCGCGTTGCGTCGCCTGGATCGTGCAGACGCCCACGGCCGCCAGCGTTACGGTGGTTCCCGAGACGGTGCACACATGCGGCGTTTGCGAATTGAAGCTCACGGTCAGGCCGGAGCTGGCGGTTGCACCGACCGTAAATGGCGGAGAGCCGAGCGTCCGATTCGCGAGTGACCCGAAGGCGATGGTTTGGCTCTCCTTCACGAGGAAGCTCTGGTTAACGGGTGTGGCCGCGGCGTAATCGGCGTTGCCCGGCTGCGTCGCTGTGATCGTGCAAGTGCCCACGGCGACCAGCGTCACGGTGGTTCCCGAAACGGTGCATACCGGGGGCGTTCGCGAAGTGAAGTGAACCGTCAGGCCGGAACTGGCGGTCGCACTGACCGTGAATGGGGCGGCGCCCAACAACTGGCTCGGGAGTGACCCGAAAGAGATGGTCTGGCTGCCTTGCGTCACCTGGAAGCTCTGGTTGACGGGTGCGGCTGCGGCGTAGTTCGTGTTGCCCGGCTGGGTCGCCCGGATCGTGCAGGCGCCCACGGCGACTAGCGTCACAGTGGCGCCCGATACCCTGCAAATGCCGGGTGTAATCGAAGCGAAGTTCACGGCAAGGCCCGACGAGGCGGTCGCGCTGACCATGAATGGCGCGGCGCCGAATGCCTGGTTCGAGAGTGGCCCGAAAGAGATGGTCTGGCTCCCTTGCGTCACCTGGAAGCTCTGGTTAACGGCTGCGGCCGGGGCCCAATTGGTGTTGCCTGCCTGCGTGGCTTGGATCGTGCAAGTGCCGACCGCGACCAGCGTCACAGTGGCGCCCGATACCGAGCAGACGCCAGTTGTAGTCGGAGCGAAGCTCACGGCAAGGCCCGACGTCGCGGTCGCGCTAACCGGGAACGGCGCGGTGCCGAACGCCTGATTGCTCAGCGCTCCGAAGGTGATGGTCTGGCTGCCTTGCGTGATCAGGAAGCTCTGGTTCACTGGCGTTGCCGCCGCGTACGTGGCGTTGCCCCCTTGCGTCGCCTGGATCGTGCAGGTGCCCACGGATCCCAGGGTCACCGTGGCGCCCGATACCGAGCAGATACCCGGCGTAGTCGGAGCGAAGCTCACGGCAAGGCCCGATGTTGCAGTGGCGCTGACCGTGAACGGCGCGGCGCCGAACACCTCATTGGCGAGCGGACCGAAGTTGATGGTCTGTGGCAGCCGTGTCGGCGCTTTGGCGAGCAGGATGCTCACGTTGTTGCCGCCGGAGTTGGCAATGGCCAGGTCGGCTCTCCCGTCTCCGTTGAAGTCTGCCGTGACGACGCCGTAGGAATTGTCTCCGACCGAGTAACTGACGGGATTCTGGAGCGTTCCGCCGCCATTGCCGAGCAGCACGCTCGCAATGGAGTCTGGAGCGGTGGCCGTATTCCAGGAATCCACCGCGATGTCGGGCGTTCCGTCGCCGTTGAAATCCGCGGTCACCAGCATCCTTGGCAGCAGGAAACTACCGTAGCTGGACGCCGCCTGAAATGTTCCGTTGCCGTTTCCAAGAAGCACGCTCACCCCGGTGGCGGTGCTAAATGCCAGATCGGTGTAGCCGTCGCCATTCAGATCCGCCACGACGAAAGGATAGGCGGCGGAGGTAATACTCGATGAAAGCCCGGTCTTGAAGGTCCCGTCGCCGTTGCCGATGAAGATTTCCAGCGTGCTGTATCCGAGCAGGGCGAGATCCGGTATCCCATCGCCATTGAGGTCTCCCACGCCCAGAGAGTAAGCGGACCCGGCGGGAAAGCTGGTGTTCGTGTTCTTCGGGCTTTGGAACGTTCCATCGCCATTCCCGAGGTACACGGTAGCCAGCACGTTTCCGACTTCACTGGTCAACTGGCTCAGCGCTACAAGGTCGGCAATACCGTCGCCGTTGAAGTCCGCGACCGCAACCGTCAGAGGCATGTAGCTGGGCGGGGCGAAGTAAGTCGTGGGCGTTTGGAACGTGCCGTCGCCGTTGCCGATCAGCACCGCTAAGCCCCAATATTCGGCCGTCAGGCTGGATCCGGCGATCACCAGGTCCGGAATTCCATCGCCATTGAAATCGCCTACTGCCACCCAATAAACGTTTTCGCCGGTGGCGTAGCTCACGGGAGCCTGGAAAGTGCCGTCGCCGTTCCCCAACAGTATGCTGATGTCGCTACTGTTCAGATCGGTCGCCACGGCCAGGTCGACCTTGCCGTCGCCGTTGAAGTCGCCCGCCGCCATATACAACGGAAAACTGCCCGCAGGATAGTTCACAGCGGGATTGAACCCGTTCCCGGCAACCGCATCCACGGTCTGTTGAAAAGGCGCGGAAATGCTGGGGAGGTCGATCCCGTCGCCGTTGTAGCGAGCCAGGATAGAGAGCGTTCCGGAAGGCAGCATGACGGTCTTCAAGGCCGCTTGGCCACTCGATATCGGTTCTGTCTCCAGCACCGTCACACCGTTATAGAAGGTTACCGTGCCGGTGGCGGTGGAAGGCGACACGGCTGCCGTCAGCGTCACGCTTTGGCCGTAAGTGGACGGGTTCGCCGAACTCGTGAGCGCGACAGACGAGGAAAAGGCGTTGAGAGCGCCGAGGCAGAGCAGGAAGCCTGCCGCGAAAACAGAGCGGGCGGCGCCAAGCGGCAGTATCGTTCCGCGCCAATCCGGTCCTAACGTCCAGCTCGCCGCAGCGCCCAGGACCTGTTTCCCACCACCGGCCACGCGCGTGGCCCTGAATGCAAAAAAGTGCGTTTTGAGTTTCATTTGGTAAGCTCTCTTTCAGGTTGGATGATGCCAGTTGAGATCCCCGTCTCCGCCCCCAAACACGCGGCCCCACTTGGAACAAAGCTGCGCCTAAGCGGTTGACGCCAAACAAGTAAACGTGGCAGGCGCTTCCGTCGACCCGTTGGGAATGGCTAAGAACTTCGTGATCGCCAGATCGGGCCCACCCCCGAAGATGATTTCGAACGCCAGGATATCGCTCCAGTCAACCGGCCCCCCGCCGTTCGCACTGAAGGCGCTAAGAGGAAAGTCCACCGTGAACGCGACCGGAACAGCGTTAGATCCGCCGTTTGCACCCAGGTTGACGGCACATTGGGCCGCTATACCACTGCCCTGCTCCGCCTCGAGGTTTAGGCTGAGAGCACTGCTCAACCCGCCAAAATTGAGCCGGAGCCGGTCGTAACCGGTAAGGTTGAGGTTCAGCGGAGTGGTTTGGCCATAGACCACGTATATTTCGGCACTGGCCGCAAAGCCGACCGAAGAGAGCAATGAAGACGGATCGCTCGCGTTCCCGCTGGGCCGGACCTGCACCTGAACGGGCTGCATGTAAGGGTTGAGAAAGGTGTTGAGTATAATGTACCGGCTCTCGCCTATGATTCCCGTGCCGGTCTGTGTGACAGTCTGTTCGCCGGTAAGGGAGGCGACCTTGCCAGCGCCGGTCGCAAAGTTGTCGAGTATCCAATTCTGCGGCGGCGGCGGTGGTGTTTGCTGTGCCCGCATCGTCTGCGGCATCAAAGCCATGGCCACCGCGGCCAGCAAGCCGGCCCCAGGTGCTAAATGGGCCACGCGCCTGGCCCTGAGCGCGAAAGCATTCGTCTTGAGTTTCATTTGGTTAACTCCTTTTTCAAATTTCAAATTTGAATCCCGTGTCCACCGGGAGACCGTCGTTTCAGCGCTCCGGGGACTGCGGGCAAACCGGGATCGCGCCGCTGGGCCGTTCCAGAAAGTGGACCTTTCCCGCCTCCATCCCCTGGTAAAACAAACACTTCGGCGCCCCAGCAATCGGCCGAGACTCGGTCGCCTTGGCCGGAGCCATCGTCGCCTGTCCAAAACGCACTGGAACGTCTGCATGTCTACATAGCGCGGCACCGGACGATTCGGGCTCAGCGAACGTGATATAGTGGCTATCGAGTTGAATTGTCAGGGATTTGGGGCGAATGATCCCCAATCCGGACCGGAATCCTTCACCACACACCTTGCACGGGGCATCATGCCGGCGGGCCATGAGATCACCGAACTGCTCGAACGATGGGGGGCCGGAGACAAGCAGGCGTTCGATCAGCTCATGCCATGCATCTATGACGAGCTGAAGCGCGTCGCCAGCGGGTATCTCCGCGGCGAGCGGCCAGGACACACGCTGCAGACCACCGCGCTCGTCCATGAAGCTTACTTGCGCATGGTCCATCTCCATTCGCCGAAGATCGACAATCGGAAACACTTCCTGGTTCTGGCGGCGCAGGCCATGCGGCGCGTTCTTGTGGATCATGCCCGGCGCCACAATGCCGGCAAACGCGATGCGCAGCTCCTCGATTCCGGGCTGGTGATTCAGCCCAATCTGGACTTCGACCTGGTGGCGCTCGATGGCGCACTCAATAGCCTGTCTCAATTCGACCCGGAAAAGGAGCGGATTGTCGAACTGCGCTATTTTGCAGGCTTGTCGGTGGCTGAAACGGCCGAGGTGGTGGGCCGGTCCCCGGCGACCGTCAAGCGCGAATGGGCAGTGGCCAAAGCCTGGCTCTACCGGCAGTTGAATGGCGAGGCGCCGAATGACTCCCCGGCAATGGAGTGAAGTAGACGGCATTCTACAGAGCGCCCTGGAGCTGCCGGAATCCGAGCAGGATGCCTGGATCGCGCGCGAGTGTGAGGGCCGGCCGGAGGTGAGGAGCGAGGTCGCATCGCTGCTGCACGCGCACCGCGCCGCGGATACCTTTCTGGAACCCCATACCCCCGCGCATGAGGGGCGGCGAATCGGGCCCTATCTGCTGGTGGAAGAAATTGGAGCGGGCGGCATGGGCACGGTTTACCGGGCCCGGCGCGAGGACGGAAGCTTCCAGCAGGAAGTAGCCGTCAAATTGATGCGCGCCAGCCTGGAGCTCCGTCCCGAAGCGGTCCGCCGCTTCCTGGAGGAGCGGCAGATTCTCGCGGCGTTGGCGCACCCCAATATCGCCCGTCTTCTGGACGGCGGCTATACTTCCGAAGGTACGCCTTACATCGTGATGGAGTATGTCGCGGGCACTCCCATCACGGATTACTGCGACAGCAATGGGCTGGACTTGAAGGCCAGGCTGCGCTTGTTCCTGCAACTCGCCGATGGCGTGCAGTTCGCGCATCAGCACCTGGTGATTCATCGCGACATCAAGCCGGCCAACGTTTTGGTGACCGGCGAAGGGACGCCCAAGCTGCTCGATTTCGGGATTGCCAAGCTGCTCGACCCGGAGGCCGCGGGCGCCGAGACCACCCTACGGGTGTTGACGCCGGACTATGCGAGTCCCGAACAGGTGCGCGGCAGGCCCATGAGCACAGCTTCGGATGTGTACTCGCTGGGCGTGCTGCTCTACGAGCTGGTGGCCGGCCGCCGCCCGTACAAACTGGCGGACACGCCGCTGGACCAGGCCATCGAGACGATCTGTGTAAAGGATCCGGCGCCGCCCAGTGCTGTTTCACAAGGTGTGCCCGACGATCTCGACGCGATCGTCATGAAGGCACTGCGCAAAGAGCCCGAGAGCCGGTACGCGTCGGTGCGCGAATTCGCCGAGGACATCGATCGCTACCTGGGCTTTCGGCCGGTCCTTGCCCGTCAGGGGACCTATCGCTACGTGGCGCGGAAATTCGTCCGGCGGCACCGGGCCGGCGTGGCCACCGCGGCCGCAGCCTGCATTCTCCTGGCGGCATCGGCGGCGGTGGTGATCCGCGAATCGCAGGTGGCGCGTTTCGAGCGCGACCGCGCCCAGCGGCGGTTCAACGAAGTCCGCCGCCTGGCCCACTCCGTGATCTTCGACTTGCAGGACAAGATCGCCGCGCTGCCAGGGTCCACGCCCGTGCGGAAGGAGTTGATCGCCAATTTCATCGGATACGTCGATGGCCTGGCGAAGGAAGCCGCGGGCGACCCGGGATTGCAGCAGGAACTTGCCGAGGCTTACATACAGATCGGCAATGTGCAAGGCGGAGGCAACGAGAATCTGGGCGACCCGAAGGGGGCCCTGGCGAGTTTTCAAAGGGCGGAGCAGATCGCGCGAGCCTTAGTGGCAGCGCAGCCCTCCTTCGCCGCGCGCAAATTGCTGGTCGAGTCGCTGCGAAATGTTGGCCGAATCTACTACCAGACCAATGAGCGTGCTAGGGCGGAAGCCTACCGCAAAGAAACTCTCGCCATGGCCCGGGACCTTCGGAAACAATACCCCGGCAATGAGGACGCGGAAATCCTGATGGCCAACTCGCTATTCGACATGGCCACCCTCACCAGGGACTCCCAATCCCTACAGTACCGGCTCGAGGCTTTGCCCATCTTTGAGGAGTTGTTGAGAGCCAAGCCCTCCGATCCCAAACGCCAGCGGAATGCAGCTCTCATCCACAAATTCATAGCCGGCTATTGGCTGGATGTCGATCATGATCGAGCCCTCCCCCACCTCCAGCGCGCCATGGCGCTCGATGAGGCGCGGCTGGCGAACGATCCTGGGCACCAGGGCGCCAAACTGGATTTGTCCATCGACTACAACCAGTTCGGAGAGTATTATCAAGCGAAGCATGACTTGTCGGCCGCCATCGAGTACGGGCGGAAGACGCTCGCGATCCGCAGAGATCTGGTGGCTGCGGACCCCAAGGACGTGTGGAAGCAGGAGCGCCTCGCGTTTGCGCTGACCAGCACCGCCAACCTCCTGATAAAGACCCATGATTATCGAGCCGCCTTGGCAAGCCTGGATGAGTCGAGAAGAATCAGCGAGCGCCTGGGGATGTCCGACCGCGAAAGAATGAACGATTACACCTGGACACTGATAGTGACAGGAGAGGCTGATCGCGCTGTCGGGAATGAGCAGGCTGCCTGCGAACAATTTTCGAAAGCAAGGGACCTTTATCGCAAACTTGGCTATTCTCCATCCGAACAGGGCGCGCGCATGCTGGCAAAGTTGGAAAAGGAACTGGCCCCCTGCGCGAAGCGATGAATTCCGCGGGCGCTCGGGGCTGTCCGGTGGAAATACCAGGTTGAGGAGAGTGGGTAGCGTCCGTCGCCGTTGCCGATAAACACCGCCAGGCCCCAATTCTCGACCGTCAGAATGCCACGCGCGCGAGGCGGAGCGCTTCTTGCGTAAGACGTCAATGTGGTGGCAGCCTTCGCACGCACGCCCTCCGGCACGAAAGCTGAATCTCGCTAGCCGCGGTTTGCGCCGCTGACCGGCCCCATGACAAAGATGGTGTTGCCGGATGGGTCGAGCAGATCGAATGTACGCGCGCCCCACTCCTCATCTTTCGGGGCTCGCAGGACGTCCACCTTCGCGCTCCACTCACGGTAGTAGGCATCGGCGTCGTCCACCTGGAGCGCTACGCAGGCGTTTCTGCCGTGACCTTTCATCGGACTGTCGAGCGTCATCTGAATGGTTCCACGCGCGACGCCGAGCAGTCCCGACCGGCCGTCTTCGGACGCCTCGAAAGTCACGCGAAAGCCCAGCCCATTGACGTAAAATGCCTTCGCAGTCGCCAAGTCTTCGGCTGGAAGAATTGGTATGGCTCGCTCCATGGCTCAGAGTACCTCCAACTGCCGAATTAAAGCAAAGTGTCGACAGGCCAATAGCGCGAGGGTGCTGGGACGTGCCGTACAACTTGGAAGATCCACACGAAAACGCCGCAGTAATGCGTCGCCCCGTTTCGCGCGCGTTTCGACTCAGGCTGGGGTGTTGTCCTTGCCAATCTCGTCGACGAACATCTGGGCGAACTCCGAAATGGTGGAATTCTCGTGCGTCACGAAAACAGCGATCCGTGGCAAGGCTATTCGTAGTGACCTGCGCAACTCCTCAACCCATCCCGGTGGAGGCAAAGGCGCCTTTCCTACTGCACTCGCGAATCGGCCCATACGTACGCGGTTGGTGGTGATCGCAAAGCCCACCAATATTTCAAGGATACCGACCGTGACGTTCTCGTTGGAACAAGGCAGCATCTCCATAATGAAGGGGAGTGCTGGAAGAGCGGCAGAAGCGATTTGCACATGCTGGCGGCATAGCCCGGCCCGAAGATCGTCCGTGGCCGAAACGGCAATTGTTTCATCCGGGGAATGCAGGCGCTCAATCTGCTCAGGGACGGTGGTAGCCACGCCGTAGATGGTGAGAAAGCGCGACCAGTCCACGGCATTCAAACGCACTCGCCAATCTGTCTCGGGCATCTTCTGCAAGCATAACCTAATAAGGGGCTCCTGCCGTGGACGCAAACCCGCGCCCGGAGGGTGCGCGGAGTACAACGCTCATATCTGCGGTGTTTGAAACTCCCGGAGGGGGCATAAGGTGTGACTGGAATGCTGAAGTGGCTCGTGTGTGGCGGATGCAAGGATCGCGCCGGACGCTGCTCCGGCCATTCATCGTGCAAGTGTCAACCATCCGATTTCCAGGAGTGCCCTGACCTGGACGTGGTTTCCTCCTGGCTGCCCCCCCGTGGGTGTGACCACCGTCACCGGTCCCGGCAAGAGCGGGGCGCCATAATACTGAAGGTCACGGCGGGCTCGGTCTCGGCCACTTTCACGCCTTGCAGACTAGTAGTGGCAGAAGTTACCATGAGTCGCGGCTGGCAGGCGAAAGCGCCTGCCTCACCACGTGATACGGTTAACAAACGAGATCGTTGTGCGATAAGCGGCTTCGGTAGGACACTACGGAAGATAGTGGCCGTTGGTTCATCAGTTCCGGCGCAAGCATCAGTTCGATCTGGAGCACGACCGATAGAGAGTTCAGCACGACCGCGAGCTCTGCGGGCCATCATGGCGGTCGACTAGGAAGAACATCATGAAACTGTTTTTTGCTCTCCCGCTTCTGGCGACCACCGCCGTCTGGGCCGCCGACCCCACGCCCTTGGATCTCAAAACCGGCGAATGGGAATACACGGTAACCATGCAGATGAGCGGTAAGCCCCAAACGAGCGCCGCGAAGATGCCGCAGATCCCGGCAGACCAACTTGCCAAGCTCCCGCCCGAGCAGCGCGCCAAAATCGAGGCCGCCTTGAAGCAGGCCGGCAATCTGGCCAGCGGCAAGCCCACCACCAGCACCAATAAGAACTGCGTCAAGAAGGAAGATCTGGTCAAGCTGAATCCCCTCGCCAATGCGGACAAGAGCTGCAAAATGACGGTGATCAATTCCTCACGCAGCAAGTTGGAGGCTAAAATGGACTGCGATTCCGCTGGCAACAAGTCCACCAGCACCGTGACCATCGAAGCGTCGAGCCCGGAATCCAGCAAGTTCAGCGTGGTATCCACTGGAGTCGCTGACGGGCACCCGATGAACATGACCATCAATGGCACTGGCAAATGGCTCAGCGCCGCCTGCACAGACACGAAGTAAACTGAGCCGCGACCGGGACACATCGCCTGGAAAAAGCGGAAGCGCATCCCGAGTTGGGTGTGGGGGAACGAAGGGCCGGGCGCGGGAAGGTACGCACTCGGAAAACGGCACGCCAGCCTGCGGTCGCGATTACCCGTTCGGAAATTTCATGGACTCCCGAGAGTGGCGGCATGCCGCGGCTCCCGGCGCTCCACGATAGCACCCGCAAACTCGATTGCACCGCGCTAGGCGTTGGCCCCTGACCGACCGCCGTGCATTGCCTTGTGCATGGAAAGAAGCCGATCGCAATTTCCATCGGATTACAGCAGCAGGCGGAGCGCCGTGAATATGGAACCAAAAATGCGTTGTAGACAAACAGGATAAAAAGAGTCTATTTTATCTATTTAAGACTTCATGCAGTTGACCCGCGCTGCCGATTACGCCGTCCGCGTCATGATCCACCTAGCCACTCTACCTCCCGGGACGCGCATCAACCGGGATGGTCTGGCGGCGGCTTCTGAGATCCCAACCCACTTTCTTTCCAAGGTATTGCAGGTATTGGTGCGGGCCCGCCTGATCGTGGCGCATCGGGGCACCAGCGGCGGATTCGCGCTGGCGCTGCCGGCCGAGCACATCTCCATTCTGATGGTGGTGGAGGCGGTTGAGGGCCCTATCGCACTCAACTTTTGCGCTCCCAATGGACCCGGCTGCAGCCGCCAGGGCTGGTGTCCTGCGCATTTTGTATGGCAGGAGGCACAGGCCGCGCTCACGCAGGTACTGCAAAATGCCTCGATCGCCAGGCTGGCAGGCGAGGCGGCGGCGCCCCGGCCGGACAAGGTGGTTTACCCATGGAACTGACGTGGCTGGCCATCGCCGCCAGCCTGATGATGGGCTTGGGCGCCGCCGCCGCCTTCGTTTTTGCCGTGAAAAAGGATTACTTTCGCGACCTGGAAGACACTAAATACCAGGTCTTTTGGTCCGATTTGGAAGAGTTGGTGGATTCACCGAAGGAGAACCCTGATGCCAGTGGCTCCAGGAAGCCATAAAGAATCCGGGCAGGCCGCGCGCCCGCCCCTGGCGGAAACCATGAACCGGCGCCGCATGCTGGGCTGGTTCACCGGCTTCGGCTTATGCGGCTCGGCGGTGCTGAGCGCATTTTCGAACCTCGTGTTCATCAAGCCGCGGGCGACCTACGGGCAGCCTGCACGCTTCGGCATCGGCCGCCCGGAGGATTTCCCGCCGGGCACGCGCATCTCGATGGACGCCCGCCGCGTGTGCATCGTGCGCGATGGCAACCGGCTGGCCGCCATCTCCACCACCTGTACGCATCTGGGCTGCATCGTGGGCGTTGCCGATACGGGTTTCGCCTGTCCCTGTCACGGTTCGCGCTTCGATCAGGACGGCAACGTGACCGGCGGACCGGCGCCCAAGCCGCTGCCGTGGTTCAAGATCAGCCTGGCGCCCAATGGCGAACTGGAAGTCGATAAAGGGGCGGAGATAGCACCCGGTACTTACTTAGACGTATGAACGATACCAACAAAGAAGCCGGACTCCTTACCGCCGTGCGGGAGTTTCCCGCGAATGTCTGGAGTTCCATTTTCCGCAATCCGCTGCCATCTAACGACCTGGAGCGGGCCTACACCAGTTTCACCAACTTCTTTCTGCATGTGCATCCGGTCAAGGTGCATCGCAACACCCTGCGGCCCCTTTACACGCTGGGGCTGGGGCTGATGTCGTTCTTCCTGTTTTTGATTCTGGTGGTCACCGGCGTGTTGCTGATGTTCTACTACGTGCCCTCCACCACACAGGCTTACGACCGCATGCTGGACCTGCGCGGCTCTGTGGCATTCGGAATCTTCCTGCGGAATATGCACCGCTGGTCGGCACACGGCATGGTGGCGATCGTGTTCCTGCACATGTGCCGCGTGTTCTTCACGGGCGCTTACAAGAAGCCGCGGGAATTCAACTGGGTGCTGGGCGTGGGATTGCTGCTGGTGACCTTGTTCCTGAGTTTCACCGGCTATCTGCTGCCCTGGGACCAACTGGCATTCTGGGCGATCACAGTAGGGACATCCATCGCCGGGTATGCGCCGCTGGTCGGCAAGCAGATCCAGTTTCTGCTGCTCGGCGATACCACGGTCGGGCAGGAAGCCTTGCTGCGTTTCTACGTGTTGCACGTGGCGGTGCTGCCGCTGGTGTTGACTTTGCTGATCGCCATACATTTTTGGCGGATCCGCAAGGATGGGGGACTGTCGCGGCCGGAGGAGCCTGCGCGCACGCAGGCTGTGACGATGACGGTCACCGCCGTGGCAGCCCCCGCCAAAGCCGCCACAGCCGAGAAAAAGAAGGTCTACGGGTTGCAAGGCTTCGTGCGCGGACCGTTCACCAAAGTGGGCAACGTTCCCGATAACTCAGTCTTCAGCTGGCCCAATCTGCTGATCGCCGAACTGTTCGTCTTCGTGCTGGTGGTGGCGGCGATTCTGGTGCTGTCACTGCTGTTCAACGCGCCACTGGAGGAGCCGGTCAATATCATGCATCCGCCGAATCCCGCCAAAGCGCCCTGGTATTTCCTGGGCTTGCAGGAGATGGTCAGCTATTCGGCATTTTGGGGCGGTGTGGGCATTCCCACCGTCTTCGTCTTGCTGCTGCTGCTGGTTCCTTATATGGACCGCAAACCGGGCGGAGTGGGAGTGTGGTTCGCCCGCCAGAGGCTGCTGGCAAACACGATTTTTCTGACGCTGGTGCTGGTCAACGTCATGTTCATCATTATCGGCACGTTTTTCCGCGGGCCGAACTGGCAAATGGTTTCACCCTGGTAACCGGCTATGCGACTGTCACTGGCGATAGCGAGTTTCGTGGCCCTGATCGTACACGGAATCGTCTTTTACGATCAATTCTTTCACCGCTGGGAGCGGTATCAAACTGCCTACTTCGACCAGGCGCGCACGCTGTCGAAGAACGAGCTCGAGCGTGTGGCTCTCGACGAGCGCCGGCCACGCATCGAGCAGTACATTGTCACGCAATTCGGCGACACGCGCGTGGACCGCTGCGGCACGTGCCACATCGCCGCCGACGATCCCCGGTTCGAGAAGTACGCCGAGCCGCTGCGCGCGCATCCGTATTCGGCCGCGTTGGGCGACTATCAACGCAACGGCCGCTGGGAGCGCCGCCACAAGTTCGCCGACTTTGGCTGCACCGTCTGTCATGACGGACAGGGCCGCGGTCTCAAGACGTTCTACAGTCACGGCGAAGATCCCTATTGGCCCGAGCCGATGTTGGGCTTCGTGGTGCAGTCTTCCTGGCGGACGGGCTTGGCGCCGAAGCTGGTGGGCAAGGAATACATGGAGGCCAATTGCGCGCAGTGCCACACGGAGAAAGACTTCGCCGGCACCCCCAATGTGAATCGCGGGCGCAAGCTGTTCTATGCGATGAACTGCTACGGCTGCCACCGTATCGAGGGAATGTCGGAAGGCACCCTGGGGCCGGACCTATCGGAAGCCGGAAAGAAATATCGTCTCGACTACTTGTGGCAGCACATCATCGATCCCCGCGTGATTTCGGCGACATCGTTCATGCCGAAATTCAACATGAGCGAGCCGGATGTGAAGGCCCTGGTGATTTTCCTGAAGAGCCGGCACGGCATGAATTTCGCCGAGACTTCGCTGGAACAATACCGGTTGCGGCTGAACGTAGTGCGGTTGGATATCACGCCGGAGGGTAAGCCGGAAGTGAAGGGCGCCACCGCGGGGGCGCGCGGCAAACAGTTGATCGAAGACCGCGCCTGCGCGGCCTGTCACAAACTGGGCTCTGTCGACGGTGGGATTGCTCCAGACCTCAGTTACGAAGGATTGATCAAAGAAGAGGCCTGGCTGGTCGATCATTTTCGAAATCCGCGGTCGCGGGTGCCCGATTCGATCATGCCGGCGTTCCGCTTCGCGGACGGGGACTTCGAGGACATGAGCGCCTATCTTGCCGGTTTGAAAACGCCGCCGCCGGCCATGCCACCCGTCGAGACGTTCAAGACGCTCTGCGCGCGCTGCCATGGCGAACAGGGCGATGGCAACGGCAAGGTCGCCTGGTATCTGGACCCGGCGCCGCGCGACCTGACCAAGGTTGGCTTCATGAATTCCAAGCCGCGGGAGCGCTTCCTGCACTCGATTGGCGAAGGCGTTCCCGGAACGTCGATGCCGGCTTGGGGGCACGCGTTGAAGGATGAACAAATTGCCGGCGTGCTGGATTATGTCTGGACGGCATTCGTGAAGGAACCCGCCAAGCCCATCAAGCCGCACAAGGTTCCGGTGGACAACCCCATGGTAATGACGCCGGAATCCGCCGCGGCCGGCGAGCAGATTTTCGTGTCGCGGTGCGCGGGCTGTCATGGCCGCAAAGCCGACGGCAAAGGCCCGAATTCGGTGGATATCACACCGCGGCCGCGCAATCTGCGCAATTCCGCTTTCGTGAATAGCGTCGCCGACCAGCGCCTGTTCGATTCGATTCTGTATGGCGTACAAGGCACGGCCATGCCCGCCTGGATCGATTATGGCCTGTCGCAGAACGATGTGGGCAACATCGTCAATTTCATTCGCAGTCTGAACCAGAAAAACAAGAGTCAATATGCCAGAAGATAAATCGACGCAAGCTGTCGCGGCCACTCCGCTACGAACCGGCGTGGTGCATAGCGATGCCACGGCCAAATGGTTCGTGGTCAGTTCCATCGCGTACTTCTTCATCGTGGGGATCATTGCCCTGACCATCGCGGCCAAGTTCGTGTGGCCGGAATTGCTGGGGACGGTCTCTTATCTCACTTACGGCCGCCTCCGCCCGCTACATGTGAACGGCATGCTGTTCGGGTGGTTGCTGGCGTGCGACATGGGCCTCACTTACTACCTGGTGCCGCGGCTGTGCGGCGTCAAGCTATACAGCGAGAAGCTGGGTGTGGCGACCGCGATTTTGTGGAACATCATCATCCTTAGCGCGGTGGTTTCGCTGCTGGCCGGATGGAACAAGGGTTGGGAGTACGCCGAGTTGCCCATCTTTGTGGGCGTGATGGTGGTGATCGCATGGGTGATGTTCGGCATCAACATATTCGCCACCATCGGCGCGCGCAAGTACCAGCAGATGTATGTCTCGCTGTGGTACGTGATGGGCAGCATCCTGTGGACGGCTTTCGTTTACATCACCGGTAACTTCGCGGTGGAATTCACGACCGGCGTCAACCAGGCCAACCTGAACTGGATGTACATCCACAACGCCGTGGGGTTGATCTTCACGCCGATCGGCCTGGCTGCCGCATATTACTTCATCCCGAAAGCCTCGAACACGCCGTTGTACAGTCACAAGCTATCGATGATCGGGTTCTGGTCACTGGCCTTCGTGTATGTGTGGACGGGCGCGCATCATATGCTTCACGGGCCCATCTCTCAGTGGCTGCAGACCATCGCCATCACGTTTTCGCTGATGCTGCTGATCCCGGTCTGGGCGGTGGTTTATAACTTCTTCGCCACTATGAAGGGCCAGTGGCAGCAGTTGCGCGAAAACGTGCCGCTGAAGTTCCTGATGTCCGGCGTCGTATTTTACCTGCTCACCTGCTTCCAGGGGCCCATGCACAGCCTGCGCTCGGTCAATGCCATCGTTTCCAAAACCGACTGGATTCCGGGCCACGCGCACATGGCGCTGTTGGGCTGCTTCTCATTCTTCGCCATCGCCGGCAGTTACTACATCGTGCCGCGCATGTTCCGCACGAAAATCTATTCCGACGCGCTGGCGAACTGGAATTTCTGGCTGATGATGATCGGCGGGCTGGGCTTCTTCGTGACGCTCTGGTTGGGCGGATTCTGGCAGGGCTGGCAATGGAACAATCCGGCGATTCCGTTCATCGACACGGTGAAAGCCCTGAAGCCCATCTGGACGGTACGCTTCTTCTCGGGGATTCTGATCTTTTGCGGCATTGTGACGTTCGCATATAACATCATGGCGACGGCGGTGAATGCGAAGGACCGCGTAGTGGCGACGCAGTAGCGAGGTGACTTATGTTAAGCAAAGCCGATAATAGTGCAACATTCGCGGTAGTCGCCGCGCTGGTTCTGTTTTTCATTGGCGGCATCCTCACCACGGTGGTCCCTCCGCTGGTGGACAAAAGCTGGGCGCGGCCCTTCGAAAACAACGATCCCACTAAAGGTCCCACCGGAAAGCTGCTACCCCTAAACGAGCAGCAACTGCATGGGCGCGCCATTTATGTGCGGGAAGGCTGCTGGTATTGCCACACGCAGCAGACCCGCACGCTGCTCGCCGACACCAAGCGTAGCGGCTGGAAGGGCGTGGATTCACCGATTTCCACTCCAGACGAATTCGTCTACGACACGCCCCACATGTTCGGCACCAAACGCACCGGTCCGGACCTTTCGCGTGTGGGCGGCAAGTACGACACGCAATGGCATCGCACGCACTTGCGCAATCCACGAGACCTGGTGCCCGGCTCGGTGATGCCGCCCTTCCCGTGGATTGCAGCCGACGAGCGCGAGTTTCAATCGCTGGTGGCCTATCTGCAAACGCTGGGACGCGCCAAGAATTGGCGGCCCGACAACGATTACGAGAGGTGAAGCCATGCACGATTATGTTTACCCGAGCATCTTCTTTTCGTATTTCCTGTTCTTCATCCTGCTGGGCGGCGCAATCTTTTTCTGCGTGCGCTCCATCAAGGACGGCTATTGGGGACGCGACGGCGAAGAGGTCAAATACCGCATGCTGAAGGACGACGCGGACGATCAGGAGGTAAATCGATGACACCGACCAAGAGTGTAAACGACCCGGCCAAGGAAGAGATCCACGGATACGCGGATGGCTGGATCACCGAGCGCAGCGGCACCGAAGTGCCCACCTTCCTGAAATTCGCTTTCATCGCGATTGCGGGCGGCTGTCTCGCCTACTTCTTCATTTATATGTATGGCGAAGTGAATCACCCGGACCGCGGTCCGCTGGTGAAGGCGCTGAACGCCGCGACGGAAGCCTCCGCCGCGCTGATGTATGCCGTCGCCGCCATGATCATCGTGTTCGGCGTGATCGTGGTGGCCTTCTCATTCCGTAAGTCCCATAAGGATTAAGGGACATGGACAACGGCTTCTTCCAGGTGCAAGTGCCGGATGCATCCGAGTATTGGATGCAGATGGTGAAGTGCCGCCACGCCTGCCCGGTGCACACCGACGCGTGTGGTTACGTGACGGCTATCGCCGAAGGGCGCTACGAAACCGCTTACCGGATCGCGCGCGCTACCAATCCGTTCGTCTCCATTTGCGGGCGGGTATGCGGCGCGCCTTGCGAGGCCAACTGTCGGCGCGGCTCGCTGGATGCGCCGGTCGCCATACGCGCGTTGAAGCGCTTCGTCACTGAAAGCTACGGCGCCGAGACGGCCGATTATAAGCTGCATCGGGAGGCCTGCAACCGCGCCATGCTGCCGCCGAATCCGGGCGATTACGAACGCATTGCCGTGGTGGGCGCGGGTGTGGCCGGGTTGACTGTGGCGCACGATTTGGCGCAGGTCGGCTACAAAGTAACTGTGTTCGAATCCGATGCGGAGCCCGGCGGCATGCTCACCGCGGGCGTGCCCGTTTTTCGGTTGCCGCGCGAGCTGGTGCGGCACGAGATCGGCGCCATCCTTTCGCTGGGGATCGAGCTGAAATGCAAGATGCGCCTGGGCCGCGACTTTACGCTCGCCGATCTGCGTCAAGCCGGCTACAAGGCGATCTTCATCGGCATCGGGCTGCCGAAGGGCCGTAAGCTACCGCTGCCCGGCGCGGATAGCCCCAACGTGCTGGATGGCATGGATTTTCTGCGCGCCTTCAACGCCGGGCAACCGCTCTCGTTGGGCCGGCGCATCGTGGTGATCGGCGGCGGCAACGTGGCGTACGATGTGGCGCGCTCGGCGGTGCGTCCCGGCGAATCGGCCAACCGCCGCGAAGCCGTAGCCGAGATGGAGCGCGGCGAGCAGGTGGCGTACGATGTGGCGCGCTCGGCGTTGCGCATCAGCGGCGATAAAGAAGTCCACGTGGTTTGCCTGGAAAGCCGCGAGGAAATGCCCGCCGACGAAACAGAAATCGCGGAAGGCGCGGAAGAAGGCATCCGTCTGCACAACCGGCGCGGCCCCAAGGCGATCGTCATTGAAGACGGGCAGCTTGCGCTGCGCACGGTGAAGTGTACCGCGGTGTTCGACGCGACCGGGCGTTTCAATCCGTCCTTCGACGATTCTGTAGTCGAGGACATTCCGGCCGATAGCATTATCTTTGCCATTGGCCAGACGTCCGATCTTTCCTTCCTGCGTCCGGAAGATGGCATTGAGACCGAACGCGGCCTGATCAAGGTGGATCGCGCAACCTACCAGACCAGCACGCCGGATGTGTTTGCCTGCGGCGATATCGCGCACGGGCCACGTCTGTTCATCGACGCCATCGCTTCGGCACAAGTCGCGGCGCGCTCGATGCACGATTATTTGCGCGGGACGCGCACCGAAGTGGCCGTGCGGCGCAAGTGGGCGCCCGCCGCTTACACCATGGCCGAGGGCTGGAATGCGATCGCACGCGAGAATCCGCCGGTGCTCGAAAGCGACCGGCGGGCTGCCTCGCTCGAGAACATCGAAGAGCGCTTTCCGGAGGCCCAGGCGCGCCGGCAAGCGTCGCGCTGCCTGCGCTGCAACGTCAACACGGTTTTCGATACCGCGATCTGCGTGGCGTGCAATGGTTGCGTGGATGTCTGCCCGGAGAACCTGATCCGCCTGATGGGGCTCAGCCAGCTTCTCCACACCGATCATTGGATGGCGCCGGCCGCGGCCGAGTTTGGCATGACGGAGCAGGAGTTCCAAAGCATGACTGCCGAGGAGATGGATCGGCTCGGCGCGGTAATGCTGAAGGACGAAAGCACCTGCATCCGCTGCTCGCTGTGCGCCTCGCGCTGCCCCACGCATGCCATCACCATGAAGGAGTTTGTGCACTACACGGAGTGCGTCTCGGTGCCCCGATGAGCTTAGCGCAATTCTGGCTGATATTCGTTTTGGGGTTGGTGAGCAGCATTCACTGCGTGCAGATGTGCGGGCCCATCGTGCTGTCGTACAGCTTGGCGCTCACAGAGCCGCAACCGTCAGGGAGCGGTTTCCGCCGCGCAATGGCCTTGGCGCATCTCTGGTACAACCTGGGCCGCGTAACAACCTACGCCGCGTTGGGAGCGCTAGCAGGCGCGGCGGGAGGCGCCATCGGAATGGCTGCGCGTCTTGCCGGAATCGCGCACGGCAGTCGCATCGCCGCGGGCGTCGCCATGATCGCCGCGGGCGTCTACCTCTCGCGCTTTGTAGCCAGCGACGTGGCGCACGCACTCGTGCGCGCCGTGTCGGCGCACCTGCCGGCACAGAGGAGTGAAGCTCGCCTCATCCGCATCGATACCCCCGGAATCGCCACGCGTCTCGCCCGCCGTGGCAAGCGATTCATGCTCTCCGTGCATCCTACCAGCAAATTCCGTCTCGGCCTGCTCCTTGGTTTGCTGCCGTGCGGTCTGGTCTACGCGGCGCTGCTCAAAGCCGTGGATGCAGGTAGCGCGCTGGGCGGCGCTCTAACTATGCTGGCCTTCGGCCTGGGCACCAGCCTGGCCCTGGGCGCTACCGGCCTGGCATCCACCACTTTTGGCTGGCGCCTGGGACGCTGGAGTAACGCCCTGGCCGGGGTGAGCATCATGGCTGCCGGCGCGCTGCTGATCTGGATGGGTGTCGTTCCAGGCGCCCATGTGCATTACCATGCCCATTTCTGAAGTAGCGAAAAAACGAGCGCCCGCGCTGCCGCCGCCGCGCGTCACTTACCACCGGTTGCGGAAGTCCATCCACTTCGCCTGTTTTCTCGCATTCCTGGCGCTGCCCTTCTTCGATCTGATGCGCTTCGACATTCCGCGGCAGCGATTCTATTTCGCGGGTTACGAACTGTGGATCAACGAATTCGCCATCATCTTCTTCGCCCTGATGTTCCTGATGTTCCTGATCATCGGTTCGTCGATCGCTTATGGCCGCGTGTACTGCGGCTATATGTGCCCGCAGATGATTTTCAGCGAAGCTTCCATCTCGTTCGAGAACCGATTGCGGCGCTGGATGAACAAGCGCTTCTTCGACTGGCCCTCGAAACGGCGCAACCTGGCCGTCCGCGCATTGTTCCTGGCCGCGCTCGCGCCAGTCTCGGTTTTCCTGGCGTTCGCGTTTATTTCTTATTTCGTCGCGCCACGGGACTTGCTCGCGCGGTTGCTGGCGCTCGATGTGCATACAGCGGGCGGCATCGCCGGCGCGGCCGTTACTCTGATCGCCTTTCTCGATTTCACGCTCGTGCGCCAGCGATTCTGCACCACTGTTTGCCCCTACGGCTATCTGCAAGGCATTCTGGGAGACAACAATACGCTGCTGGTGCATTATCGCGACGAGAGCCACGAGTGCATCGAATGCAAGAAATGTGTGCGCGTTTGCCATATGGGCATCGACATCCGTAATTCGCCGTTCCAGATCGAATGCGTGCATTGCGGCGAGTGCATCGATGCCTGCGGGGATGTGCTGGGCCGCATGGGCAAAAAGGGTCTTATCCACTACACCTGGGGCGAACATGGCGGCGAAGCCGGCGGACGCGAGCCCTGGCTCCGCCGGCTGGGCCTGCGCGATGCCAAGCGAGCGATCGTCTTGCTACTGCTGCTGTGCTACGGCTGCGGCCTTTTCGTGGCGCTGGGGATGCGCCACGCGGTACTGGTCGAGATCAGTCCCGAGCGCGCCAGCCTCTATCGCATCGATGGCGGGCATGTATACAATAAGTTCCGTTTCAACATTGCCAATCGCGGGCGCACGCGATCGGCGGTGATTTTCTCGCTCGAGCAACTGCCCTCCGCCACGCTGTCGATACCGGAAAACCCGGTTCCGGTCGAAGCCGGCAAGTCCGTGCAAGGCGAGTTCGAAATTTCACGGCCGCTAGCTTCCGGCACACAGGAAGTCGAACACTTCACGATCGCCGCCAGCCCGGCCGGGGGCGGCTCGCCGGATGAATTTCCCATGACCTTTCTCAGTCCCCCGCAAAGGAGCCCGCGATGACCAAACGCAGTCCGTTCCTGGTCTTTTTTTTGGCTTTTGTCAGCGCCATTTTCATCGGCATTCTGATCTTCGTCTACTTCGTGACGAAGCAGGCGAATCCGGTGATGCTGGACGATAAGGGCCGCCCACAGCCGACCGCCGCGCTGTGGCTCCCGTCGGCATGACCGCCGCGGTCCAACTGAAGTGCGATCTCTGCGGCCTGGATTGCGGCCGTCATCCGCTTATCCGCCGCTTCGAGTCCGACGACCGCTCCTTCTGCTGCGCCGGATGTCTGAACGTGTACGCCATTCTCCTCGAAAGTGGTGTCATTGCCGCAGGGCAGGATTTTCGCGAAACGGAAGTTTACCGGCAGGGCCTCAGACTTGGTCTGATCTCGAATCGTCAGGAAGAAGCGCCGGAAGCGCCGGAAGCGCCGGATGTCTCGCCGCCGGCCGATGCCGAAGTGCGCGAGGCTCTCTTCCAAGTCTCCGGCATGTGGTGTTCTTCCTGCGCCTGGCTGATCGAGCACGCCCTGCGTAAACAGTACGGCGTGGTGTCCGCGGACGTCTTCTTCGCCTCCGATCTGGTGAAGGTGCGCTACTGCCCGCGCCTGCTTCCCCGCGAGCGTATTCCCGCTACCATCGCGGGCTTCGGATACCGCGCCTCGGAATATAGCGGGCGCGACGAACGCGATAGCGCCGAAACCCGCGACCTGCTGTTGCGCATCGGCGTGGCGGCTTTCCTGTGGCTGAACGTGATGTCGCTCAGCCTGGTGCTCTACGCCGGCTATTTCGAGCGCATATCCGACAGTGTTTCGCGCCTGCTGCCGTTCGTCCTGCTGGCGCTGGCCTCGGCTTCAGTGTTCTATGCCGCGCAGCCTATTCTGCGCGTCGCCTGGTTCGCCGTGCGGAACCGCACCGTGCGCATGGAAAGCCTGCTGGCGTTGGGCATCCTGGCAGCTTACGGTTATAGCGCAGCCGCGGCGTTCGCGCATGGCAAGCACTTCTATTTCGACACGGCCTGCGCGATCATTGCCCTGGTGCTGGCAGGCAAACTTGCCGAGCGCAGCGCCAAAGAGAAGACCGCGCGCGCGATCACGCTCCTCTACCGAATGATGCCCAACAAGGCCCGCCTGCTGATGGACGGACGCGAGCGCTTCGTGGCGATCGAGGCGTTGCAGCCCGGCGCGCTCTTCGTGGTCAAGGCCGGCGAGCGCATCCCCGCCGACGGCCTGGTGGAGGAAGGGGCCTCGCACGTGGATGAATCCGTGGTCACGGGCGAATCGGTCCCACTTCGGAAAGCGGCTGGCGACCCGGTGGTCTGCGGCAGCTTGAATACCGATAGCGTGCTGCAGATTCGCGCCACGCGCACTGGCGCGGATAGCACCTTGGCGCGCATCATCCGGCTGGTGGAGACGGCCATGGCCAATCGCTCGCCCCTGGAGCAAGCCGTGGATCGCGCCGCGCGCATCTTCGTTCCGTGCATCGTCGTCCTGGCCGCGTTGACGTTCGCTGGCTGGCTCGCGGCCACCGGCAGCCCGGCCACCGCGCTCATGCGCGCGATCACTGTGCTGGTGATCGCCTGCCCTTGCGCGCTGGGCATGGCCACGCCTCTGGCGATCACCACCGCTATCGGGGCCGCTTCGCGCAAAGGGATCCTGATCGGCAGCAGCCGCGTGCTCGAAATTCTGCCCAAAGTGAACGTGGTCGTGATGGATAAAACCGGCACCATGACGGAAGGGAACTTCCGCCTGCTGGAGACGATCGGCGATACCTCGCACCTCGCGCTCGCCGCGACGCTCGAGACGCGCTCCGAGCATCCGCTGGCGCGCGCCTTGGTCCGTTGGGCGGAACAGGAGCGCTGGCAGCTTGATGCGCCGCGCAACGTGGAAATCCTCAAGGGTATGGGAATCCGCGGTGAGGTTGCCGGACACACGGTGTGGGTGGGCAACCGGCATCTCATCGACAGCGTTCCCGAGGCGCTGGAGCAACAGGCACGCGCCTGGGAGCAACAGGGCCACACGGTGGCGTTCTATGGTTGCGATGCCGAGGTCAGCGGCGCGCTGGCGTTCGGCGACCGGATCAAAGCGGGCGCGCCCGATCTAATCGCCAGTCTGAAGAAGCGCGGCATCCGCACGCTGCTGCTTTCAGGCGATGCGCCCGCTACCACCGCTTGGGTCGCCACACGGATCGGCGCCGATGGTTTCATAGCTGGCGCGCTGCCCGAACAGAAGATCGCCACCATCCGCGAGTTGCAGGAGCGGGGTTCCGTGGTGGCCATGCTCGGCGACGGCGTAAACGATGCGCCCAGCCTGGCGCAAGCCGACGCCGGTATCGCGCTCGGCACGGGCGCAGATATCGCCATGCAGGCCGCGCCCATCATATTGATGGGGTCCGATCTGGACGCCGTGCTGGTGGCCCTGGATCTCGCGCGGCAAACCATCCGCGCCATCCGGCAGAATCTGTTCTGGGCGTTTTTCTATAACACCGCGGGTATCAGCTTGGCGGTAGCTGGAGTGCTGAATCCCATTGTGGCGGCGGGAGCTATGGTGGTGTCCAGCCTTTCTGTGATTGGGAATTCGCTTCTCCTGAATCGCCGGCTGGGAGCCTAGCGGTGTAACCGCCGGCGTCCGCTGACAGCCGGCACTGGCGACGGAAGTTACCCTGCCTTGTGAACTGGCGCCGCTGGCACTACAGATCCTTCGGGTGGCTCACGAAATTCTGTTTCGCGCCGTGGGCGCAATCGGAGCCAAGAAGATGCTGTCTCTAAAACGCGAAAGCATCCAGCGACGCGACCAGGCATTGCCACCGCGTTGTAGGGAAGAAAATCGATACTGAGGCTGTTATCAGGTCTTCCAGGTCCAGTCCGCCTCCACAGCAGTGCACGCATTGGAAAGTCCGCACTGAGTGTGGACGCTGACGCTCCCAGAAGTTAAACTAGGCTTCTACAATCGTATGGCTGACTTGTCCGCCACAGTGAAATCGTGGTAGTCAGGATGGATCGGGCGCCAGTGCCGGCCGCGAAACGTGAAACGGTATTGAAACGCAACCGCGTCGTGCGCATCGGCGTAAACTCGGTAGTAATGGAGGGTACGCAATTCAAGCACGAGCAGACCCTGCCCGTTCAGGAAGAGGCCGCCGGATGACCAGTTTCTTAGCGGGCCGCGACGATTCTTTGGACACGGGTTTTAGCGCGCGAGCGGCTTCAGACCAGCCCACGAAGGCCGCCAGCGAATCCGGCTACGCCATGCTGTTGGTCTTTCTCCTGGCCGCCATCATTGCCCTGGCGCTTTACAGGGAACTGCCCCGCGTAGCCTTCGAAGCGCAACGCGCCAAGGAGCAGTTGCTCATCGAACGAGGCGAACAGTACAAGCGCGCCATCCAGCTCTTCGTACGCAAGGTGGGCCGCTATCCCGCCACTATAGAAGAGCTGGAAAGCCTCAACAATATCCGGTTCCTCCGCAAGCGCTACCTCGATCCCATGACCGGCAAGGAGAAGTGGCGCCTCATTCACATCAATGGCGGTGTGCTGACCGACTCGATCATTCAGAAAAACAAGCCGGGCCAGGACCAGCAGCAGCAAGCAAACACTAATACATTCATCGGCGAGGGCCCCGTGATGGGCGCTCCAAACGATCCGAACCACCAGCAAATCAATCCGGCTATGCACCGGCGTGCCAGTGACGACCGTCCTGTGGTCACCCAGGACGTGCCCGACCAGCCAGCGCCGGTGGACGCGGACCAGGAAAACCCCACTACAGATAATAGCGACAACAGCAACACCAACGATACGACTGCCGCGCCGAGCGTCCCCGGAACGGCCGCCAATACGCCGGGAATGCCGAATCAGCAGACGCCAGGCATGCCTTCCGGGAGTTTGCAGCAGCCCGGCAATTCCGGCCTGGGAGGCAACGGAGGCTTGCCCAATAATGCCGGTCAGAACGGCGACCAGCCGTCCAGCAGCAGTGTGTATGTGGCGCCCTCTTTGGGCCAATCCTACAGCCCGAACACGGTACAAATGGAACGCATGCTGCACGGCGATTATCAACCTCCGGGCTCTCCGCGCGGGCAACCCGGCATGGTTCCCAGCCAGAATTCAGGCGCGCAGCAATCGGCCTTGCAAGGTCAATCGGCGGGGGGATTGGGACAGTCCGGCGTCGGCGGCGCTTCGACCGGCTCCACGGGCCAGAATCCGAACGGTGGGTTCGGTGGAAGCAATTTTGGTCTCACCGGCTCATCTAACATGCAACCGGCAGGGGGATTGCCTGGCATCGGAGGCACGCAGGTCGGAGGCGGCATCGCCGGCGTCGCCAGCGAATCCACCGGACCCGCGATTAAGGTTTACAACGAGCGCAAGAAGTATAACGAGTGGGAATTCGTCTACGACCAAAGCAAGGACCGCGGCCTCGCGGGCGTGCAGCGTAATGGCGGTACACCCGGCACGCCGGCCCAGTCGATGGGTAGCTTACCCGGCCAGCAACCCGGCATAGGCGGGCCGGCCGGGTCCTCCGGTTTCGGACAGCCAACTCCGCAGCAACCCCAACCGCAGTCCCAACAGCCGCCGAACTGACATAGCCACCTCCGATCAGACGCGCTGGGGATAATGATCCAAATACGTCTTAAAAAGCACACGTTCTGAATAGCGCCAACTACAGGCCGGAAACGTGTGCGAAAGACTCGCGGGTGTTGTCTTGACCAATAGATTTGTGCGGCACCGATGCGGCGTTTCCCCGGCCGTGCGAAGGCCTGCGTTGCCAGGTCGTCTATGCCAAGGGAACGGTCGGAAGTGCCCCAAAATGTGGGTGCTCGTCAACCGTGTGCCGAGAGTCATGAGCGCCGATCATTCCATCCGAGTGTCAGATTATTCACCTCAGTGAATATTCAGTCAGTCGTTCCGACGAGGGCGGGCAACTGCCCCTCTAGGGGACTTATTGGGTCCTGACCAACCAATCGGCGAATTCCAACCGCGTAAGAAGTTTGTAATACAGAATCCTGCGCCTTCCCCGCACGTTTTTACCCAAGAGAAAAATCCCTTGACAACTCTAGGGGGTATTCTGCTACGTTACCTGCTGGTGTCGCTTCGGCGGCATCGCGTGGCTATTTTTTGGACCCGAGGTGTCAAGCGTGGAGAACCAGCACAGCCGTTCTATGATCCGAAATTCCCGGAGACGTTTTCTGCAGCAACTCGGCGCCGGTTTAGCGGCCCCTTTGCTCGCGCAGCGCCCCAAAACCAACCTTGTTAAACGCGCAGCGGGCATTCCACAAATCAGCCACATAATCTGTTTGTGCCAGGAGAACCACTCGTTCGATCACTACTTTGGGAGCTACTCCGGCCTGCCGAGCGGCTATGGTATACCTGCCAACTACACCAGTGGCGGGCAAGCACCCTTCCATTTCACGACCCTTACCGACAACAACAGCGACCCCAATCACGACTGGAGCGCCATCCACACCGGATATGCCAACGGAGCGATGAACGGGTGGTATGCGGCGGGCGGAATCGACACGATGGGTTACTACGATTCCTCGGACCTTGCCTACTACTACTCGCTGCTTCCCGAGTATACCCTCTGCGCCAATTACTGCGGCGGAATGCTCAGCGACACCCAGCCCAACCGGATGATCTATTATTCGGGGACCAGCGGCGGGAATTGCTGCGATTGCATTGAGACCAATGGAACCCTGGACTCGTCGACCTATCCTTGTATCCTGGATTTACTGACGACGTACGGCATCACTTTTAAGAACTATAATTTCGGCGTCCCGGACAATTACTGTTACCTGGCGCTGTGGTCGAATTGGGCAACCGGCGGCCCCAACAACGTGCTCAACCAATCGCAAACCCAGTTTTTCACGGATTGCACTAATAACACGCTCCCGCAAGTGGTATTCATCACCAACGAGTCGCCGAACGACGAGCATCCGCCGGAGGACATTCAGACCGGCGAGGCCCAGATGCAACAAATCATCCAGGCGGTGCAGGCATCCGCGGCTTGGGCCAGTAGCGCAATTCTGCTGACTTGGGACGAGGGCGGCGGCTTTTTCGAACACATCGCGCCGCAACAATTGGATGCCTATGGTCCCGGTGTGCGCGTACCCATGCTCGTGATATCGCCATTTGCCAAGAAAGGCTACGTGGACACTGTTTTCCAGGACCACGGTTCGTTCCTGAAGTTTATTGAGGCGGTGTACGGCCTGCCGACGCTGGCTTCCATCAACCACACGTTCGACACCAGCACTCCGCTGACAAACAACTCCACTAACGGCGCGCCATTCCCGCCGCGGGACGGCAATTCCGCCACCGGCAATCTGACGCAGTGTTTCACCTTTACATCCAGCCCGACGTTCTCGCTCTCGGCGAATCCCACATCCGTCACAGTTCAGCAGGGATCTAATGGGACAACTACCATCACGGCGTCCATCTCCGGGGGATTCAGCAGTGCCATCGCTCTGGCGGCCAGCGGTCTGCCCTCCGGGGTGACTGCCAGCTTCAACCCGTCCAGCATTGCCGCGCCGGGATCGGGCACTTCGACGCTGACGCTGACGGCCAGCAGCAGCGCGGCTGTGGGCGCCTACACCATCACCATAACCGGCACCGGCGGCGGGCTCACGGAAACGACGACGGTCACGCTCACGGTTTCTTCCGGCGCTACGCCAAGTTTCACGCTGTCGGCCAGCCCAGGCTCGGTCACCGTGCAGCAAGGGTCTAACGGGACATCCACCATCACGGCAGCCATCTCCGGCGGATTCAGCAGCGCCATCGCTCTGTCCGCCAGCGGCATGCCTTCGGGCGTGACTGCTGGCTTTAGCCCGTCCAGCATTGCCGCACCGGGATCGGGCACTTCGACGTTGACGCTGACCGCCAGCAGCAGCGCGGCTATTGGGACCTACACCATCACCGTTACCGGCACCGGCGGCGGGCTCACGGAAACGACGACGGTTTCGCTTACGGTTTCCTCCAGCGGCACGCCGAGTTTCACCCTGGCGGCCAACCCCACTTCGGTCACAGTGCAGCAAGGGAGCAGCGGGACATCCACCATCACGGCGGCCATCTCCGGCGGATTCAACAGCGCCATCTCTCTGTCGTCCAGCGGCCAGCCTTCCGGCGTGACTGTCAGCTCTAACCCGTCGAGCATTCCCGCGCCGGGATCGGGCAGTTCGACAATGACGCTTACCGTCAGCAGCAGCGCGGCCGCGGGGACCTACACCATCAACGTCATCGGCACCGGCTTCGGCGGTGTCGTGGAAAACACTACGGTAAGTCTTACGGTCACCGGCGCCTCGACGAATTTGATTAAGAACGGCGGCTTCGAAACCGGCAGCTTCACAGACTGGAAAACAGCGGGTGCGGTGCTGCCAACGGTGAGCTCGGCAGAGGCGCACTCCGGCAGCTATAGCGCTCTGCTGGGTAAGACGACCACGCCGGAGGTCGATGGGAACAGCAGCATCTCGCAAGCCATTGCGATTCCGAGCACGGCGAACAAGGTCACGCTCACGTTCTGGTACTGGCCAGGGACTGACGATACGATTACCTACGCGTACCAGGAATGCTTGATCCAGAACACCTCGGGTACAACTCTGGCGACGGCGCTAAAGGTGGCGAGTAACACTAAGACGTGGACGCAGGTCACCTACGATCTAACCAGCTACAAGGGAAAGACCATTCGCGTGTATTTCGCGGTCCACGGCAATGGTTACGCCTCCGATTATATTTACATGTATGTCGATGATGTAAGCGTGACGGTGCAATAGAGATCGACAACCTAGCGGTACGCCAAGGATTTGAGTAAAGCGGCAACTCTTGTCCAGGAGCGGGGTAAATTTCGCCCCTGCCCATTTGTAGGGCAGACCTCCAGGACCCGCCCTTCGTGCAACGGAATGATACCTTGAAACTGTGGGAGATCTTGCCGGCCGCCGCTGCCGTGGCTATGCTTGGCATTGCCGCGTGGGCTGCCGGCGCCGGCGACAGCGTGCATTTCCTGGTCACGAACGACGACACGGGGACCGTGTTTCCACCTAGCACCGTCAGTTTCTACACGATCGGCGCGGACGGCAGCCTAGCCAGCCCCACGCCCGTTTCCACCGGCGGAAACGGCATCGCGGGCGGCTACTTTGGCGCCGACAGAGTGTTGGTGGCGCCCAGCGGTCCGGACACGTGTGTATATGCTTCCAATGCGCAATCCGAGAGCATCGCGGGCATCGATGCGCGCACACGCAAGCTGGCCGGCCCCTTCCGCGGTTCCGTCCCAGATCACAAACTCGCACGCAACGGCATTGGCTTGGCGGTGAGTAGCAGGCATCTATACGCCTCCTTCTCCGGCTCGGGCAATATCGGCGCGTTTCAGATCCAGCCCGGCTGTACGCTCCAGTTCATGGGCGACGTTCACGTGCAAGGTTTGAACGGCGGCTTGGCAGAAAGCATGGCGATCCGTGGCAACATGATGGTGGTGGCTTACGGAGACGGTTCCATAGAATCTTTCGACATCTCCGGGGGGATGCCCGTTTCGAATGGCGACGCGCAGCACTCCACAGGCTCCCAGAATGACTACTTCCCGGATGCGGTGGACATCACCCGCGACGGCCGCTACGCAATCTTCGGCAGTGGTTCTACGGCGGCTGCCGTCGAAGTTTCCGATATCTCATCCGGAAAGCTGACCCCGACGGCTGTATACACCTTGGGCACTGCTTGGAACTCCGGCAGCGTGCGGCTGAGCCCGGATGAACGTGTGCTCTACGTATCCAACAATTCGGGGGGCCGCGTAACGGCAGCGTTTTTCGATCAGACGACAGGCCAAGTGCGGCAGGGTTGCACTTCCAGCCCGCTTAGAGGCTTCTATACCGAATTTACATACGTCGGAGCCGTAGCCACGGAACTGGCCACGGGCACTGGCGGTCTTCTGTACGTCCCCGAGTTTAGCACCGAAAAAAGGTCCTATATCGGGGTGTTGCGGTTCAGCTCTACGGGAACCGGATGCACGCTTACGGAAACCACCCATTCGCCATTCGCCGGCAGTCCCGCTTCGGCGTTGCTCTCTATCGGAGTGTACCCGCCGCGGCCGTTCTAGCGGCCGTTGGCGCGAGAAAGCAAACCATGATGCACACGCTTGGCCGGTATTTTTTGGCGGCTTGGACATGCGGTATTGGCCTTGGCGGCGCCCTGGCGCAACCCAGCGGTTGCCCGGCGCGCCCGTCTTCCAACAGCGTGGTGAAAAATCCGCTGGATCTGACCGCTAGGAACGGCGTGCTTAAAGTCGACCTCACTCTCCGCAGCCGGGAAATGCTGGAACAAGCGCTCAAGGTGTGTTACGTCTATGAAGCCAGTTCCGGACCGGTGGAGGCTCCCACCCTGCGGCTCGATCCCGGCGACCAGGTCGAGTTGGCGTTGAAGGACGGGTTCACGTATTTCCGTCACCACACACAACCCCCGGCCCCCAGCCCAGTCCCGCACGATCCTTGCGGCGGCGGAAACATGGCAACCACGTCCACCAACATCGACTTTCATGGCCTGAGTATCCCGCCCGATTGTCATCAGGGCGAGGTCTCGGTTACCACCATCGAGAACACTGATCCGGCCTTTGAATACAAATTTCAGATTCCCAAGGACCATCCTCCGGGCATGTATTGGTATCATCCGTTCCGGGAGGGTTCGGCGACCTTGCAGCTCAACGGCGGAGCTTCAGGGGTCCTGATTGTCAGCGGCATGGAAAAGGCGAAGCCGGAGGTGGCCGGCCTTCCGGAGCGGATATTGATTGTCCGCCAGCAGTTCGACGACGACGATCCCGAAGCCTGGCCGCCGGGCGAATCCCGGTTGAGCCTCAATTTCCAGCCGGCATTCTATCCTCATCTGCCGTCGCCAGTGATCCAAATGAAGCCCGGCGCGAGGGAGTTCTGGCGCGTGGCCAACGCCACAGCGCAAGCGTTTCTGGCTTTGCGGATGGAGTTTGGAAAAACGGCGCAACCGGTGAGGCTGGTTGCTCTGGACGGGGTCCCCGTACGGAAAAGAGTGGACCTGCGGACGATCGAGCTGCCTCCGGGGGGCCGTGCAGAGTTTATCGTGACCGGCCCTGCGGCCGGCCAAGCTGCTCGTTTGATGCAAAGCGAAGTCGAAACGGGGCGCACCGGCTCCGAGAATCCGCCGCAAGAAGTGGCCAAGATTGTGGCAAAGGCCGATGCCCAAGAACCACCCGCGCTGGGCGCGGGGCCATCTAGCCCGGCGGAACATCAGTGGGCCGGGAGCGCGGACGCGGCGCTCACAGAAGGCCGCGCTACCGCGGTGAGGAAGCTGTATTTCGCCGAGGCCACCAATGGCACCAACGGCCCCACCAGGTTCTTTCTGACGGTGGAAGGACAAACTCCTAGGTTGTTCAACCCGTCCGGCGTGCCCGCCGTGATCACGAAGGTAGGGGCAGTGGAGGACTGGATTGTCGCGAACCACTCCGGCGAGGTCCATACGTTTCACATGCACCGCATCCACTTCCTGTTTCTTGAGGTGAATGGCAAGAAACTCGCCAATCCGGAACTGCGGGATACGGTGACTGTACCGGCCTGGAACGGCACCGGCCCCTACCCCACGGTGAAACTGCGCATGGATTTCCGCGACGCGCGGACCGCTGGCACATTCGTGTTCCACTGCCACATTCTGCATCACGCGGAGGCGGGCATGATGGCCAAGATCCAGGTAAACCCGTAATGGGGCCGCACAGGCCGGCGTGAACCCAACCGCAGGGTAGGGCCGACGATGGGCGCGGGCACTGACGCCAAAGTGCCACCGCGTCCCCCCTGTCCGTAGCCAAAAATCAGATCCGGTACGGAAAGCGGCGGCGTTACTAACGGCGAGAAGTCCTTTGGATGCGGGGTGGGCGTGAGCAGAAAGAAAACTGGTTGCGGACATAGTTATGCCGCTTTGTGCCAGGCGTAGCGATGGTGCAGGAGACCCAGGCGCGGCGGTGACATCACGACGCCGCTTGCGGCTGGCTTTTGCTCGACGCGCCGTCGGTTAGGCGTGCCCTTTTCCAGCGAATCATGAATGTGATCGTGACAGTAGTTCACAAAATCGCGCACAGCCCGCGGAGGGATTCGAACAGGAGCGGCGTAATGGAACTGCGTGTCAGTGCAACTGCCAGGGTTGCGACCGCAATCCATACTTCCATAGGATCGAGCCCGCACATCCCACTGGTTAATCGCACCCAGTCGGGGCAGGAACCGGTTCTGACTCCGGACACTAGTGCGTCAGATCGTAAATGAAATAGTTCATCGCGATCCGGTAAGCGAGCGAGGCCCACTTCTCCTCATATTTCGGGTCATCCGACCACTCCCAGGCATCGCCCAAATCCATGTTGTGGCAGATGGCGACCACGATCCTGCCCTTGTCGTCGCGAATGCAACGCCAATGCGGCACTTTCCCGGTGGGACCTTTTTCGTAAGTAATGCCTGTCTCAAAGATTTGCGCGCCGGGAACCTGAAAGCGGTCCTGCAAGTCATAGATCGTGTGAAAAATCGGGTCGTCGTTGGGGATCTCCTCGATGGGCCGGTCGGGAAAGACCAGCCGCATGCTATGGACGAAAGTTTCCCACTCGTTCAACGGCTCGCGGGTCGCGTAATCGGGCCACAACTCCGATCCGTGAAAATCGTCGACCATCAGGAAACCGCCACGCAGCAGATATTCCCTTAATTGGTTGGCCTGCTCCTGAGGAAGCAGCCAATGGCCGACTTCGACCGCGTACATGACCGGCCAGTTGTAAACGTCGCCGGTGCCATCCAGATCCACAATCTGTTCGACCGAACGCGTATCGATTCGCGTGAGCCGGCGGACACCTGCGAGGAGGTGCCGGTCGGATCGCGGGTAATCCATGGTCCACTGACCGGGCCACGGGCGGTTAGCTCTCAGGCGAAGGCGCGAATGGTCCGGATAACCATAGATATCGGGATAGCGAAGACGCGCCCGGACCCATTCGTGCTGCTGATCCTGCCAATCGGGCGGAAGCGCGAAATCCTCGTATTCGATTGCCGGGTATTCTTTAAAGGGTCTTTGCGCGCGTAGCAAGCCCAGGAAGATCATGAATGCGATAGATCCCGCTGCCAGCGCGGTCCGGAAGGACATTAACGTACACCTTCACCTGTCAGAATAACACTCGGTAGCCTCGGGGTAATTCTGCTGCTCGCACCGCGGCCTCGCCCGGTCGGCTGGTTGCGGGGACTCCAATTTCGGACGCCTCGGCTTGAGGCTGGCGATCCTCCGGTGTCGGGCCTTCCACTGCCCAATGAAATCCGCCCCCACCGGGTCCACCTACAAACCGCCAGGCATCCGCGGCAGGCAATTTGTATTGGCGTTACAGTGGGGCATGCATCTCTTTCAACTGGACGAAGTCGAGCGCCGCCGAGCCGGGCTCGAATGGTCCTATCTGGAGTTCCTGCGGGTTCCTTCCCTTAGCGTCGCGGTCTACTCGTTACGTGCGGGAGAGGAAGATAGACAGCAGCCGCACATGGAAGACGAAGTCTATTACGTCGCGTCCGGGCGTGCCTCGATCCAGGTAGGGGACGAAGACCAGGTTGTTCGCACAGGCAGCATTGTTTTTGTGCCTGCAAGGGTGGAACACCGCTTCCACGACATTGCCGAAGACCTGTCCTTGATTGTATTCTTCGCTCCCGCCGAAGGGACGGCCTCGGCCTAATCCGGCGCCAGGCCACAAGCATTGCCAGTCCATTAACCCGACAGCTGCGCGACCAAAGCTCAAACGAGGCCGTGCTTTTTTCGACCAACGCACCGTCCATCCGGCGCGTCAATCATGTGGGGTGGTCGACATGTTGCGCTTTGGCTGGCGACGTGCCCTAAATAGAATTGTGAAGCCTAAAGGGAGGCGGATCATGAAGAGCGTCGGAATTCGACGGGTTGTTCGGCAGGCCCTGTGCTTGATTTCGGTTCCGCTTCTGGCCGGCGGCCTCCTGGTGGCGCAACAACCGGGACCTCGTCCGCCAGCCGCCGCGCCGGCGCCCGAGCAACTCCTTTCTCCGCAACAGTTGGATACCCTGGTCGCGCCGGTTGCGCTGTATCCGGATCACTTGCTTGGCCAGATCCTTGCGGCGGCCACTTATCCGCTGGAGATCGCCGAGGCGGCCCAGTGGCTGCAGCAAAATCCCACTCTGCAGGGCCCCCAATTGGTGGATGCCGCACGCCAGCAGAATTGGGACCCCAGTATTCAGGCCCTGGTGGTCTTCCCGGACGTGGTCAGCCGGTTGAGCTCCGACATTCGCTGGACCACCGATCTGGGCAACGCCTTCCTCGCTCAACAGGCGGACGTAATGAGTGCGGTGCAGCGCATGCGGGCCCAAGCCCAGGCGTCTGGCAAACTGCGCTCCAACCGGCAGCAGACGGTCACGACCGAGATGCAGGGAGATCAGTCGGCCATCGATATTGAACCGGCCAATCCGGAAGAGGTCTATGTGCCTTACTACAATCCCGAGTACATCTGGGGACCACCCGCGGACGGCTATTACCCGCCGTGGGATTACCTGGACATCGGCTATGGACTGGCGTACGGATTCGGCCCTGGCATTTACATTGGAGGTTTTTTTCCCGGCCTCTGGTGGGGTCATTGGGGCTGGGGATGCAACTGGTTCGGCCGCTCGATCTTTGGGAACCGTTTCTTCTTCAATCATTACGGTTTCGGCTGGCGCGGTTTTGGTGAAGGCGGGATATGGGCGCACGATGCCGGCCATCGGCTGGGGGTCGCCTATCCGAATAGTGCGCTGAGTCGTCGCTACGGCCCAATCTCGGCTGCCAGCGCCAGATCCTCATATGCGGCACATGCGGCGTCGCGGTACAATTCGGCGCCGCGCGCCAATACAGCGCCGCGCGCCAATGCAGCGCAAGCCAGCGGCTGGAATCGTTTTGGCCAGGCTGGGTCGTACCGCGCTCCAGCCACTGGCGGAAGCAGCGCATACCGCGCAGGTCCATCGTATGGCGGTAATTACGGCGGAAGCCACAGCATGCCTGGCTATCGCTCCGGACCGTCATATCGCGGTGGCAGCGGCTACCGTGCGGGCCCGTCGTACAGCGGCCGCAGCTACGGCGGGAGCCGCGCAGCGCCCAGCTATCGGTCCAGCCCGTCTTATAGCGGCGGTGGATCGAGCCGTTCGAGTGGCAGCTTCCACAGTAGTGGTGGCGGCGGCTTCCACGGCGGTGGTGGCGGCCACGGTGGTGGCGGTCACCGCTAAAGCTACTTAGTCAAGCGTGGCCGGGTAGCCAGGGTGCGGGCGTTGTCCACACCGCCGGCCCGGACTCGTACCAGGCGCTTGAGTTGGCCTTCGAGTTCGCCGCGACGGCTGCGATTCGCTTTCCATACCGCGACGGTATGGCGCGTCTCAGGTCCACCTACATCTCCGGATTGCGCGGTTACCCGACCATGCGGTGCGGATGACTCTACGTCACCTCGATGTGATCGCCTGCCAGATATGAGAGCGCTGTCGCGACAGCTAGGAACGGTCTCGCACGGCGGTTACTTCGAACCCAAAATAGATGGGTCGCAAGCGCGTTCAAAGTCGCGGTTGGCAGGCGAAAGCGCCTGCCCCACCCCGGCGAACCGACAGACTTGAGCTTCGTTAATTTCGTTTCGGAGAGCCGATTACGGCTACTGCGATTGTTTCTTCATCTGCTCCAGCGTCCACGGAGGAACGATCCCGTTCATGCGCGCGTAAGCGATTGCCTGACCCAAGTGTTCGTGCGCGTGCGAGACAACCAGGAAGGCGACATCGCCTTCGCTGGCATCCGGTCCGAACTGTTTTACGATCGTCTGCAATTCTTTGTTCGATCTCTTTTCCAGCGCCGCACGCACGTACTCAAACGACTCATTCAGTTGAGAGATGATCTTTGCTTTGTCAGTGGTTGATTTCTCATAGCCTTTCTGAGTGAAACCCGGAGCCGGTGCGGCGCCGAACGTGGGCGCGAGCGAGAAGTTGAGCGATGCCACATGCAGAAATACTTCGCTGAACGAGCGTACGCCGTCCCCCGGACGCCAAGCGAATTTCTCGGACGGGATGGCTTCCGCAAGATCCGCGAATTGCTTCTGCATGGCCTGCAAATCTTGAAGTGCCTGGGGCTTCAGGTCGTAACTCGGCGGGGTATTGTCGGCGGATGCCTCGGTTTGAGCCAGACCAACCAGAGAGCTTATGGCGAACAAAGCGAGGCTCGTGAGACGCACGTTTTTCATTGAGATTCTCCTTTCTGAGACTGCAATGCCAAGTTAGACGCGCTTCCGCGGAAAGTGTCCCGATGCACTCGAAGTCTTGGGTGACGCGTCTTGCCGCCAGATTGCGTGAGCGACCGAACCCAGCGTCCGCACTGCCGGCTCGACTTGGAGTATCATGAGTCAATTCACGATCCCAAGGAGCGTGCCATGGCTATCAGCACCCGCGGCGTCTCGATCTTCCTGTTCTCGCTTTTCTTCCTCGCGGCGCAGGAGCCTCCCCCGTCTCCTAGCGAATTACCAGCGGCAGCGGAGGCCGGCGCTTCAGGCCGGTCTCCTACCGGCGCCTCTTCGCAGGAGCCCCAGGCCTACGACAAGGTCATCACCAAGGATGCCAAATCGCGAACCGGCGTCTTCACCGTCCACGAGGTGAAGGACAAGTATTACTACGAGATTCCGAAAACCGAGCTTGACAAGGAATTCCTGTTCGTCACCCAGGTGGCGCGCACCACCCTCGGCGTCGGATACGGCGGTCAGTTTGTCTCCGAGCGGGTCGTGCGGTGGGAGCGCCACGCGAACAAGATCAATCTCCGCGAACTGAATTACGAAGTTGTGGCAGATCCCAAGACGCCCATCTCCCTGGCCGTCAAGGCCGCCAACAACGACACCATCGTCATGAGTTTCCCCATCGCCGCCTTCGGCAAAGAGAAAGACGCCCACGAAAAGGACGGCAAAGCGAAGCCAGGCGAAGCTGCCGAGAACGGCGAGCCCGAAGCCAAGGACGAAGAAGCTGCCGCCAAAGACCGAAAAGACGCCAAGGCAGACGAAGCCCCAGCCGCTCCTGAAAAGGATGCCGCCAAGAACAAGGAATCCACCAGCAAGGCCGCTGCCGAAAAGACGGCCAAGGATTCCAGCGCCAAAGAACCTGCCAAACAGGCGGGCGCCAAGGAAGCCGCCACGCGGCCCGCGAGCCGCCCTTATAAAGAGACCGGCCGGGAACCCTCCATCGTCATCGAGGTCACCCGCTTGTTCACCAGCGATGTGTTCGAGTTGAGCGCTCGCCAGCGTCTGAACGCCAACAGCATGGACGCCGGCCGCTCCTATATCGAGCGCGTATCGCCCTATCCGGAAAACATCGAAGTGGAAGCCACACACACTTACACCCGCATGGCTCCGACTCCCGGCAGCACGGCACCCGCCAATCCATTCGCCGCGGCCGGCATGCGGCCCGGCAGCGCCACCGTGGTGCTCCATCACAGCATGGTGAAGCTTCCCGAGCATCCCATGACCCCGCGCCTCTTTGACGAGCGCGTCGGCTACTTCTCGGTGCGCAAGATGGACTACGGCCGCGATGAACAGCGCGCGCCAAAGCGCATCTATATCACCCGCTGGCGCCTCGAAAAGAAGGACCCCGGCGCCGCGCTTTCCGAGCCGGTCAAGCCAATCGTGTACTACATCGATGCCGCCACGCCCTCGAAATGGGTGCCCTACATGCAACGCGGTGTCGAGAGCTGGCAGAAAGCCTTCGAAGCCGCCGGCTTCAAAAACGCTATCATTGCCAAACCTGCCCCCACGGCCACTGAGGACCCCAACTTCAGCCCCGAAGATGTGCGCTACTCGGTCATCCGCTGGCTGCCTTCCACCATTGAAAACGCGGTTGGGCCGCACATTTCCGACCCTCGCACGGGCGAGATCCTGAACGCGGACATCCAGTTCTATCACAACGTGATGAACCTGCAGCGCGATTGGTATTTCCTCCAGGTGGGGCCGCTTGATCCACGCGCAGCCAGGCTGCCGCTTCCCGACGATCTCATGGGCCGCCTGATCGAGTTCGTCTGCGCGCACGAAGTCGGCCACACCCTAGGCTTCCAGCACAACATGAAGGCCAGCTCGCTGTACCCGCAAGAGAAGGTTCGCGACAAAGATTGGGTCAGGAAGATGGGCCACACGCCATCCATCATGGATTACTCGCGCTTCAACTATGTGGCGCAGCCCGAAGACGGCATTGACGTAGCCGATCTGGTGCCCACCGTGGGGCCCTACGATGTGTGGGCCACGCACTGGGGCTACCAAATCATCGACCGCGCCAAAACTGCCGACGACGAGAAGAGCACGCTGGATGGCTGGGCCCGCGAACAGGATCGAACGCCCTGGTATCGCTTCTCCACTCCGGGTGCGGCGGGCTCAGATCCGGGCGATCTCACTGAAGCGGTGGGCGACGCCGATTCCCTGAGATCCACCGCATTGGGCGTGAAGAACCTGCAGCGCGTGGCCCATATGATGCTGGCTGCAACTACTATCGAGACCGGCACTCCATACGAAGATTTGGCTGAGCTTTACGGCCGCATGCTCGGCCAATGGACCCTCGAGATGAATCATGTCGCCGCGCTGGTCGGCGGGTTCGAGTCGCAGCAGAAGAACATCGGGCAGGCCGGTGTGATCTATACGCCGGTCTCCAAGCAGCGTCAGGCGGCCGCGGTCGCCTTCCTTAACGACAACGCCTTTGTGACACCGCAATGGGCCCTCGACAAGGAAATCCTGCGGCGTATTGAGCCCCTGGGCGCCATCAGCCGGGTGGGCAATGCGCAACGTTCCGTCCTCAGCAACCTGCTAAACAGCGCGCGCTTCGCCCGCCTGATCGAGCAGGAAGCGCTCGACGGTCCCGAGGCCTATCCCGCGGCGGGTTTCGTGGCCGCCGTGAGGCGCGGCGTGTGGCGCGGGTTGGAAAGCCCCCAGGTGGTCATCGATGCTTACCGCCGCCAGTTGCAGCACAACTATCTCGACTTGGTGAATGTCAAGCTCAACGGCCCAGCCGTCACGGTGCCCGCGAACTTGCCGCCTGGTTTTCCCACCGCCATGTTCGCCACGAGCGCGGACGAAAAACCGTTGTATCGCGCCGAGTTGCGCGCCTTGACCAGTTCCATTGGCGCCGCGCTCGCCAAAACCACCGACCGCACCACCCGCGCGCATCTGGAAGGCGCCCGCGACCAGATCGCGAGAATTCTCGATCCCAAGTTTGCCGCTTCTTCCGGCTCGGCTACGTCGGACCTGCGCATCTTCGCCGACCGGTGGCCCGACTTTTGGTCCGCGCAGTGGACCAACCCGCCAAACGCCGATCTTTGGGGCGATCCATCTGCGCCTGGGCAGTTCCTCAACGCTCCCTGGCAGCAAATCCAGGACTGTTGGCCGGACTACGAGATCCGCCCTTGACTGAGGTGTCACCGGCTCGTAAGACTACGATAAAAGACGGCCCGGTTGGGCCACGGAGGATTATTTATGGCACGAAAAGCTACTATCGGCAAGCGGGTATCTGCGGCCATAGCGATCTGCGCATTGGCTGCCCTTGGCTCGCCGGCGCAAACGTGCACTACGCTAGCGAGCTTCCACCACGCGAACGGCGCTAATCCAGCAGCGACCTTGGTGCAGGCCACCAGCGGCGATCTCTTCGGAACGACGGCCGGCGGCGGAACCAACGTCCTACCCAACGGCACCGGCGGCACGGTCTTCAAAATCTCGCCGAGGGTCGGCATATCAACCCTTCACAGCTTCTGCGCGCTGGCGAACTGCGCGGATGGCGCGTTACCGGCAGCGCCGCTGGTCCAGGCCACGAACGGCGATCTTTACGGGACCACGTATGAAGGCGGGCCCACGGCGGGCGGCACGGTCTTCAAGATCACCCAGAGCGGTACCCTGACGACCGTTTATGGCTTTTGCTCGCTGGCGAACTGCGCGGACGGCGAGGAACCTGTCGCGGGGTTGGTCCAGGCCACCAACGGCGGCCTCTATGGCACCACGGCAAATGGCGGGGCCGGGGTCGACTGCGTGGTCCCGTACGGATGCGGCACGATCTTCAAGATCACGCCGAGCGGCGCCCTAACGACGATTTACAACTTCTGCTCCCTAGCCGACTGCGCGGACGGTCAGTCGCCGTGGGCGGGCCTGGTCCAGGCCACGAACGGCGACCTTTACGGGACAACTTATGAAGGCGGGGCCCACGGCGGCGGCACGGTCTTCAGGATGACCCCGAGCGGTACCCTGACGACGCTTTATAGCTTCTGCGCGCTGGCGAACTGCGCCGATGGTGCGAACCCGGAAGCGGGGCTGGTCCAGGCCACCAATGGCAAGCTCTACGGAACAACATATTACGGCGGTGCCAACTGCCAAGCAAACGTGCCAGCCGGATGTGGGACGGTCTTCGAAATTATCCCGAGCGGTACCCTGACGACGCTTTATAGCTTCTGCGCGCTGGCGAACTGCGCCGATGGTGCAAACCCGGAGGCGGGGCTGGCCCAGGCTAACAATGGCGACCTCTACGGCACTACGCAGGCCGGCGCGGCCAACGGCAGCGGGGCGATCTTCCAAATCACTCCCAGCGATACGCTAACGACCGTTTCCAGCTTTTCCTTCGAGTGCGGGGACGGGTCTACGCCTAGCGCCCTAGTCCAGGCCACCAATGGCGGGCTCTACGGGACAATGTATTATGGCGGGGCCGACGGCGCCGGTACGATCTTCAGCCTTTCGCTGGGGCTTGGTCCGTTCGTCGAGAGCTTGCCCACCGCTGGCAAAGTCGGCTCTCCGGCGAAGATCCTGGGCACCAACCTGACCGGAGCGACCAGCGTGACCTTCAACGGCACGGCAACCGTGTTCAACGTCGCCTCACCGACGCTGATCACAACCACAGTGCCCACCGGCGCGACCAGCGGAAAAATCCAAGTGGTCACGCCCAGCGTCACGCTATCGAGCGATATGCCCTTCCGTGTGCTGCCGTAAATGCAAGCGGCGACCGGTTCTCGTGCGGCGCCGGTGGGTCGGTGTTGGATCTGGTAGCGGCAGTCGAGGGTAGTGGATTAAGGGAGGCCGCGCAGAAGCTGTCGGGGTGGGGGAGCGTGCCGGGCGGCTTCGTGCGACCGCGGAAGACAACGGTTACGAAAAAAACAAGGTCTGTTCCGCCGCTGAAGTTTCGGCTACGGGGAGTGGGTGTGCGGCATCCCTACATAGCCTGGCGAGGGGTCCGCGAGACGACAGCGCGCGAATTCGGAATCGGGTTTTACGCGAGGACCCGGATTGATGAGCCAGCGCCTCGTGATTCCCATTGACGATGAGGCTGGCCGACTGGTGGGCTATGGCGGCCGTTCGTTGGACGGCAGCGAACCGCGGTACCGATTCCCGGCGGGCTTCGCCAATCGCAGATGGTGTTCAATCTGCATCGCGCCACCGCTGCGCGGCAGTCCACGGTGATCGTGGTGGAAGGCTTTTTCGACTGCCTGAAGGTATATCAGGCGGGCTTCGGCTCGGTCGTGGCGCTGATGGGGTCGGCCTTGTACGAGCAGCAGCGCCGGTTGCTGCTGCAGCGTTTTAGGGAGATCGTGCTGATGGTGGATGGAGACGCACCCGGACGCCGAGCTGCCGCGGTCGTATCGGCCCGGCTGTCAGCGGACTGTTCGGTACACATCGTGCAGCTTGCCGAAAACAGTCAGCCTGACCAACTCTGCGAGCTTACTCTGCAGGAGTTGCTGGCGCGGAAAGGAGGCCAACCAGAGAACCATTGATCGTTGACAAGCCGACGCAGAAGTAAACGGCGACGCGACACTGCCGCTCAACTGCCACGGAAGAATTCTGTCCAGTCGAGAGAGGCAAATATTCAGCCGGAAATGTCACTGGCCCATTTTGCAGAACTTGACAAACACAACTCGGCTCGCCCGACCGTCCATCGATTACCAAATCGTCCAGTGTTATCCATCGGGAGAACCGGACGTTAACTGCTGGTATGTCCCGTGTCTATAGGGGTACGTTAACCCTTACCTGCGGTATCCGCTGAGGCTGGCACCTACGCGTAGAATTGCATGCAGGACAGGTTTTCGTACACCTAATTAACGGGTCGGGCCACAGCAGCAATGCGGAAGGGACCTCACGAAAGCTGGTCCAAGGAGATTATCAACAATGACGAGTTTTCTACGCAACCTATGGACAGACGAGCAAGGCCAGGACCTGATCGAATACACGCTGCTAATGGCATTTGTGGCGCTGGCTTCTGCCGCTTTGTTCATCAGCTCAGGTACTAGCATCAGTAAGATCTGGAGTACGACCAACGTGCAGTTGAGCGCCGCGGCATCCACGGCCGGCAGCTAACCGAACAGATGGTAGTGCCCGGCCGCCGGTACAGGCAGCTACCCACTTCCGAATTTCACGCAACGCGGTAGACCCGATCCCGGCGGTGCTGCGCAGCGCCGCCGGGTACTCCGCACCTGCTGATTCTCGGAGGTCCGCGCCATCGCGGCCGATGAGCTGTGGATGAGTGCTCCGCCCTCACCGGGATAGGAGGTTCACGCCTGTCCGGTCGAGTGCCGGTCGAGGCACGCAAGGCTGGGCGAGTTCGTCGAATTGGCGGCGAAGTGCGATCCGAAACGGAAGTTCCGTACCGACTTCCTGAACACTTACGTCTTCGCGCGTTGAATGCGATGGCGAAGGCGTCAATTCGGCCGATCATGGGGCGAGTATTCACTTGCCCGCGGTATTCCCCGCTAGTTTATTTCGCAGCGGTCAGCGCTTGCAAGCGGTCCTTATTGATCTTGAGGACTATGCCGGCGTTGCGATCGGCGACTTCGCTCACTTTGTATTCGGCAGCCGTACCGAGGACTTGCGCGATTTCGGAGGGAGTCAGTTTGTAGTCGTCCGTAAGCCACTGCGCCATGTTGGCGGTGGCGGCGCGGAAGGCGTCGTCGAGCGAGCCGGCGAGACCCATAGCCATGATGTGGGTGGCGGACTCCACGCGCGGGCCGCTGATGGGCTTGTGCGAAAGCAAGTCCACGGTGAGCTCCACATCCATGGAAGTTTCCAGCGCGTTGCCGTTCAGCTCACCATCGCCTTGTGCCGCATGGCCATCGCCGAAGTACAGGAGAGCGCCGGGGACGTTCACGGGCAGGTAGATAGTCGCGCCTTCCACGATCTCGTTGAAGTCCATGTTGCCGCCGTAGCGGCCGGAATCGCCAGCACCCGGGGGTGCCTGTGTCGAGACGGGCGCAACCGCAACGCATCCCAACATGGGCCGTAGAGGCACCGTGTATCGCGCCAGATGCTCGCCGGGCTTCTCGGAAGTGGCTACGCCATGCTCCCGATCGAGATGCCAACGGACATTCTTGAAGCCATCCTTCATTTTGACTGCCAGATCGCTGTCCACACCTCGATCCACTATGCCGTCGTCACTGATGGCCCAATCGCGATTGAGGCGCAGGCGCGTGAGATGCACCACCAGAATATCTCCCGGCGCCGCGGTTTCAATGTAGAATGGCCCGGTTTCAGGATTGCCGCCGAGGACACGCGTGACGCCCTTTTCGTCGGTACCGCCGGCGTCGACGGTGGTGGTATGGATCGTGTCACCGGGAGAGACCGTGAGCACGGGTTTGTTCGCGGCCGAGAACTGCCGATAAAACGTCGATGGCGTGAAGTCGTGGCGCTGAGGCGCTCCAGTGCGGCGCGACGGAACCGGCGTGGCCGTAAATTGGTGCGTGGTGGGATGCTCCTTATCGTCGGCCTCGACAAAGACGATGGTCCCGGATATGATGCCGGACTGTAAGGTCGCGGTAAGTTCCTCGGTGCCACCGTGCTCGTCTTTGGCCAGGAAGTGGAGCGAATTGCCAGTCAGCGTTCCCTCCAGTTTGTCTCCGGCGAAGTTGCCGGTGAGCTTGTCTCCCTGCTGGTTCAGCTCCATCGGAAAGTTGATGGGCGTGCCGTAGAAGTCGGCGGCGGCGAACCATCGTCCGGTAACGCCGGGAGATTGGGCGAGCAGAATTGCGGGGACCAGGAGTAGTGTAAGAGGTTTGATCATGGTGACCCATTTTAGACGACGGGAAATGCGGAAGGATAGGGGCCGGAGGAAACTGCGAGACCGGGCCCGTCAACGCATTCCGGGCAGGCCGCGGAGTGTCATAGTGAATGATATGCCGGTGACAGTCGAAAACCAAGTCGTGCTGGTGGTCGGAGCGTCGAGCGGTATCGGCCGCGAAACGGCCGTGCTGTTTGCGCGTGCAGGCGCTCGCGTGATGGCCTCCGCGCGGCGCGAGGAGCGTTTGCGCGAATTGAAGGAAGCCCTTGTGCGAGAAGGCCACACCGTCGAAACACTGGCTGCGGATGCCGCGGACGCAGCCCAGATGGAGCGCCTCGCGCAGAGCACGCGCGAGCGCCTGGGCGAAATCGATATTCTAGTTTTCGCCACCGGAATCAACGTCCCCGATCGCTCGATGAAGCGTCTCACCACGGAGATTTGGGACACGGTAGTGAGCGTCAATCTTAACGGCGCATACTACGTCACCAGGGCAGTGCTTCCGGCTATGCGGAAGAGAGGCGCAGGCCATTTGATCTACATTTCCTCGGTGTCCGGCCTCTTCGCGGATGTTTCCGGGGCGGCCTATCAGGCTTCCAAACGTGGTCTGCTGGGGCTGGCGCACGCGATCCGCGTCGAGGAAAAGGAGAACGGCATCCGGACCTGCGCGATCTGTCCCGGTTTGGTCGATACCGAGATCCTGCATCGCCGTCCAGTCAAGCCGTCCGCCGAGACTCTGGCGAAAGCGCTGCGCCCCGAGGATGTTGCGGAAACAGTGCTCGCGGTTGCCCAACTGCCCCCGCGCGTCTGCGTTCCCGAGATGCAGGTGGTGCCGACATATCTATAAGGGGTGATCGCAACGGCGTCGAGTGCCCCACTTGCGGATGCAAGGACGCACTGGCAGCCCGTGGCGGAGGTCACCGTGAGTTGCGGTTGGCAGGCGGAAGCGCCCCACCACGGCGAACCAACAGCTTGAGACGTTCGGTGGGGAAGCGTTTAGCCTGCGAGGACTTCTACCACGGGCTGCTAGGGTCGGGTTACTCGTACCGCAGAACAATCATTGGATCGACGCGCGTGGCCCGGCGGCTCGGAAAATAACATGCGGCGCCGCCGGCCAGAGCCAGCACCGCAACCACCCCGATCAACGTGATCGGATCGAATCGCGAAACGCCCCAGATCTGGCTCGAAATCAGCCGTGTGGCAGCCATACTGAGGAGTAGGCCGGCCACTGTGCCGATGCCCAGGAGCCATGCGCCTCTGGCGAGCACCATGCGCAGCACGTCGCCCGGCCGCGCTCCCAAGGCCATCCGCAGGCCGATCTCGTGCGTCTGCCGCGACACTGCGTAGGCCATCACGCTGAAAACACCTATCGCTACCAGGATCAATCCAACGCTCGCAAAGACGCCCAGCAGCAACAGGCCGAAGCGCGGCGCGGCATACGAAATCCGGCGCATCGAGTCATGCAGGCTCCCGATGAGCGTCAGGCCTACGTTGCGGTCCGTGGCCCAGATCGCCTTCTGCAGGGCGTTCACCATGTGCAGGGGTTCTCCCGCGGTTCGCACCAGAATGCCGCGCTCCGCGAATCCGGTAATCGTGTACGGCAGAAACATCTCCGGCATGGGAGGTTCCTGGATGCCGCGATTCTTGGCATCCGCGACGATTCCGACAACCTCGAAGATAGGATCTTTCACCGGGTCCGGCCAGGTCTCCAGCGTCTTGACTTCGATCCGCTGCCCGATCGGGTCGGCGTTTCCGAAGAACTTGCGCGCGAGGGTCTGGTTGATCACCGCGACCTTGCGGGCGCCGTCCACCTCGGCGGCGCTGAGGATGCGGCCGCGCAGCAGTTTGAGGCGCAGCGTCGGGAAGTAGCCCTCGCTGCAAAGCTGAAACAGCGCTTCCCATTTCTCGGAATGCGTCAAGCCTGGAATGTTCACCTCAGTGGGAATGCCGCCGTACGGAGGAAGCGTACTGGTCTCGGCCGCCGCCAGCACGCCCGGAATTCGATGCAGGCGCTCCTGCAATGCCTGAAAGAACTGCCGTTTCGCGGCGGCGGTCTTATACTGTTCGCGCGGCAGCGGCAAGCGGGCGTGCAGGATATTTTCGGGATCCAGCCCCAACTCGACATTCTGCAGCGCCACGAAGCTGCGCATCAGCAGGCCGGCGCCGGTCAACAAGACGATCGAAAGCGCCACTTCGCCGATCACCAGCGCATTCCGCAGGCGTCCATGGCGGAAAGCTCCGCTCACGCCCTTGCCGGTATTCTTGAGCGAATCGACCAGATCGCGCTTAGTGGCGTGCAGCGCGGGAGCCAGGCCAAAGACGATGGCGCTGAGCACCGATATGCCCAACGTTGCCAGCAGCACGGGCAAGTTCAGCCGGATGACCGCCTCATCGGGAATAGTTTTGGGCGGGATGGCGGCCACCAACGCTTTCAATCCCCACCAGGACAGGGCGCAGCCGAGAACCGCCGCGGTGGCCGAAAGCATCAGGCTTTCCACCAGCAATTGCCGGACAATGCGCCAGCGGCCTGCGCCTAACGAGGCGCGGATTGCGATCTCCCTTTCGCGCGCCGTCGCGCGCGCCAGCAGCAGGTTGGCCACGTTGCTGCAGGCGATCAGCAGCAGCATTCCAACCGCCGCCAGCAGCGTGAGCAAGGTGTCCCGAAAGCGTCCCACTACGGATTCGGCCAGCGTCTCCAAATGCATATGAAAATGCTTCGGATACTCATCCGGATACTTCGTCGCCAGCCTTTTGGCGATCACTTCCAGATTGGCAACGGCCTGCTCCCGCCCGACGCCGGGCTTTAGATGGCCGTAGAGATTGAAGTAGCTCGACTTCACGTTGGGAGCGTTGCGATCCAACGTGGCGGGAATCCACAAGTCGGTGCCCCACCACGTGAATCGCGGCGGCATGATGCCTACCAGCGTTCGCGCTGTCTGATTGAGAACGAAGCTGCGCCCCACGATGCTGCGGTCCAAGTTGAATTGTTTGGCCCAAAGCTTGTACGACATCACGAAGACCGGTGGCGCGCCCGGCTTACCATCATCCGGTTTCAGGCCTCGTCCGAGCAGAGCCTTCCCGCCCAGGAACTCAAATGTGTTGGCGGTGGTTTCCGCGCCATCGAAAAAGTCTGTGCCCTCGCCGTTAGCGTAGAGTACATCTATGTTTCCCGCGGCAACCGTGCCATCAAAAACGTCATTCGACTCCTGGAAATCCAGAATCTCCGGAATCCGATATCCGCCGCGCCCGTTGTCTTCGTGGTCGGTATCGCGGATTTGAACCGACATGATGCGTCCGGCATCTTTATAGGGAAATGGGTCCAATAACACGTTCTGGATGACGCTGAAGATGGTGGTTACCGAACCGATGCCCAGCGCCAGCGCGAAGACCGCGAGCAGGGTGAAGGTTTGGTCTTTGCGCAAGCTGCGGATGCCGAAGCGCAGATCCTGTTGGAGCCATTGCATGAAAGTAAAGACGCGGAAACAGGCCGGAAGTTCCGATCTAATCGCAGAGCGTGACCGTATGCAGCCTCTTCGAGGGCGCCGTTGGGATGGCCGAGTACGGCGTCGGGCACACGGCGAGCACCGCGCACTGCTGGGGTGACTGCGCACATTTCGCCCACGACGCGCGCGAGCAGGGTGGCTTTTCACTATCAGGCTTGAGGATCCGGCGCAAAGGGCGCAGTCACGTTCAGGTGCAGACTGGATGAGCGCGCCTAGTACGTGAGGCAAAGCTGGCGGGCAGGGAACTGGCTGATGGTCTTCGACGAACAGAGTTTTAGGCAGGCACGGGCTGTCTCTCCGCGATCCGGCCATTGTTGGCTGTTAGCACCGCCGGAGTCTCCGGATCGGCGGGTAGACGGACGGTGAAGGCCGATCCCTTGCCCACTTCGCTCTCCGCGCTCAGAGCCCCGCCCATCATGAGGCAGAACTCGCGGCTGATTGCCAAGCCCAAACCAGTCCCGCCGTATTTCCGGGTGGTGGAGGCATCAGCCTGCATGAACGGGCGGTATAACCTGTCCAACTGTTCCGCGCTCATGCCGATGCCGGTGTCCGTTACCCGGAACTCCAGCCAGTCCGAGCCTTTGCGACGGGTGCGTTTGGCGTCCAGACGAATCAGGCCTTTCTCGGTGAATTTACAGGCGTTGCTCAGAAGGTTGAACAGTACCTGTCGCACGCGGGTCTCGTCGCCCAGCATGGCGCCCAGCGGCTCGGCGCACGCCACCTCCAGCCGGTTGCCATTCTTCTCCACCAACGGGCGGATGGTGTTGACGGCGTCGTCTATTAACGGCACCACATCCAGGCTCTCCAGCGACAGCTCCACCTTTCCAGCTTCGATTTTCGAGAGGTCGAGGACATCGTTGATCAGCCCGAGCAAATGCTTGCCTGCCGACCGGATTCTGGCGAGGTCGGGCAACAGGTCGTCCTGCCCGCGATCGTTGGCCACCTCCTGTAGCATCTCGCTGTAGCCGATGACTACGTTCAAAGGCGTACGGAGCTCATGGCTCATGTTCGCCAGGAAGGCGCTCTTGGCGCGGTTGGCCTCCTCGGCTGCATCTTTGGCGCGGACCAGCTCGCCTTGCACGCGCTTCAGCTCGGTCATATCCTGCGCCAGCCAGACGTAGCCTTCGAGCACGCCTGAACCGTTGCGCATTTCCGCCGACGAGAACAGTACGGGTATCAGCCGTCCGGCTTTGGTGCGGTAGGTCCGCTCGACGGCGCTGCGCCGCGCGGGGGCTTCACGCTCCAGAATGACTTGTTCCGCAGGCCGGCCGATCAACTCGTCTTCGCTATAGCCGAGCAGCCGCAGGGCGCTGGGGTTGACGCGACGGATCTGCAACTCCGTATCCGTAACCAGCAGGGATTCGTCCATGGAGTGCAGAATATTGTCTACGTATTCCTGAGCCCGCTGCCGCGTCATCGAGGCGCCCAACATGCGGGCGGCCGACCGGAAGCCATCGCGCTCGGCATCGTTCCACTCGCGCTCCCGGCGGTGATCTTCAAAACCCAGAAAGCCGAACCAACTTCCCGCCACGTCGATGGGCACCAGAATTGCCGATTTCGGCCCACCGTCATCCGCAGTCGGCCCGCTCGGCTGGCGGGAATCGATCGACACTACCTCTCCGCGGCGCAGACTGGAGGTGCGCGCGTTCCACTCCGGGCCGGCCCATGCCAGGCGCGTTTGGCCATGCCCGACGCTTCCGCGGTCGAGCGAAGGCTCGGTCCATTCATGCAACACGCTACTCACGAGTCCCGGCTCCGCAGCGTGGACTTGCGCGACATACACGCGGCTCACGCGCGCGGCGGCGCCAATCTTGGACAACGTTTCGGGAATTACCGTCTCCCAGCCGGCCGTGCTCAGAATCCGCCGCGCGGCGAAACTCACGGAGGCCATTAAGATGCCTTTGGCTTCGTTAGCGGTCTGGGCCGTCTCCTCCGCGCGTTTGCGCACGGCGATTTCGACCTGCAGGATTTCGGTCTGATTCTCGAACAGCGTCATGATCATGCCGAAGGCCACGAAGTACTTGGGGAGATCCCAAACCACGTGATCGCCGGGAATATTGATGTGCAGCGCCCCGCAGATTTCAGCCACCGGGAAGACCAGTCCCCAGGCCAGAAACGAAAGTGACGTCAGCAGGACGCCCGGTGTCAGCCGGCGAAAGTATCTCCAGTAGGTCCAGCCGGTAACGGCAAAACCCTCAAAGAGGAGGAAATCCATGCCAGTCTCGACGTTGGTGGAGGCGCGCCAAGCGGCCCACAGCCCAGGTGCAATGGCCAGCGCAAACCAGGCTATTAGGGCAGCCGCCGATTGTTTGGTCCGGTGCACAGCGAGCCAGACGCCGGCGCCCAGCACCACCGCCAGCAGCGCGCGGTACACTTCCGGGTTTTGCACCTCGAAGACCATGCAGGTCCAATAAGCCAATGCCGGTGCGACGATGGCAGCCCAAAATAGGACACGGCCCAGAGGTGTGCCACGGGTATTACAGACCGAAAGAAAGAAAGCGGATGCGGCCGCGACGAGGGTGGAATAGGCCGACCAATCCGCCAGCCGCGATGGGATCAAGCTGAAACTGACCAGCAGCATGCCGGCGAAATGCGCGACAATGCAGGCCCAGCCGATCATCCAAAGGCGGGCGCGCGGTTGGCGGTCGCGCACGTAGATCCAGGTGAAAAGGCCGACCAGTATGCTCATCACCGAAAGAGTGACGATGCGTTGAAATTGGGGAAACACCTAGTTCTTCTACCGTTTCGAAGCTAACAGAACCGGCCGGCATTGTCAGCACTGCTTAAGGTTATGGCATCCGCCCGCTGGAAGTCCTAGACGTGTAACTCCCTGCGCCGGTCTCTTTCCTGCGGCGGGCTCTGTATGAACGTTAGTGCGAAGAGGGGATCTCATCTCCGAAATTCTCTGCTCCTGATCATGAAGAGGGTTGCGCATGGAGGCTAATTGTACGTCTTTTATTTCCAACACGATAGGGGTAGCATATGAAGAAATATATGAAGAGTAGGAGCTGCTGATCTCGGCAAAATTCAACGCCTCGGGCAAGATGAGGTTGGCATCGTTCTGTATGGCGGGCGCGCAAAACACGTAATCACTAAGGGAAACCTTTGCAGGGCGTCGAGAAGGGCGTCATCTCCGGCGGCAGGGGTTTTACCAGCGGGTCCAAGCCCGTCACGATCGGGTTGCTCGCCAGCAGAGCCCGTCTTCGCTTCACCTCCGCAGATTGACATGTACTTCTTAGATGCATGCGCAAAAGGGGACATTTCTACTTTGCCTTGACAAATCCCAAAACATTCTTGCCAGTGCTTTCAATCTCTGATGCATTTCCGGGTTCGCGAACAGTCCGGCCGCGAGAGTACGCATCGCCAGGGTTCAGCCCGGAGCCCCGCTGATCCCGGCAACGCGTCGTGGGACTGCAAGGCACGCGCCTGATCGTGGTAGGCGGCAACAACAAAGTGACTTTGGCGTATCCCATCGCGACGCCCGGCCAGCCAGGCGCATCGTGTAAGGTATACGTAGGCGCGCCTGGAGGACTTTATGAATACGATTTCTAAACACGAACTCGATAACCTATGCATCAACACGATCCGCATGCTATCGGCGGACGCGGTGCAGCACGCGAACTCGGGGCACCCCGGTATGCCCATGGGCGCTGCCGCCATGGGCTACACTCTGTGGACGAAGTTTCTCAAGCACAATCCCCATAATCCGCATTGGTTCGACCGCGACCGTTTTGTGTTGTCCGCCGGACACGGGTCGATGCTTCTGTACAGCCTGTTGCACCTGACCGGCTACGACCTTTCAATGGAGGAGATCCAGCATTTCCGAAAGTGGGGCAGCCAGACGCCTGGGCACCCGGAGCGGGGGCATACCGCCGGCGTGGAGGTTTCCACGGGGCCGCTCGGACAGGGCTTCGGTAATGGTGTCGGCATGGCGATCGCGGAAGCCTGGCTCGCCGCGCGGTACAACCGGCCGGGGCACAACATCGTCGACCACTATACGTACGCGATTTGCGGCGACGGCGACCTGATGGAAGGAGTCACTCAGGAAGCCGCTTCGCTCGCCGGGCATTTGCGGCTAGGCAAACTGATCTACCTGTACGACCAGAATCATATTTCGCTCGCCGGCGCCACTGGTCTCGATTTTACCGAGGATGTGGCAAAGCGGTTCGAAGCCTACGGATGGCACACGCGCAGCGTGGCGGACGGCAACGATACAGACGACATCGCCAGGGCCATTCAAGAAGCGCAGGCGGAGAATCGGCGGCCTTCTTTAATCCTCGTCCGGACTCATATCGGCTATGGGAGCCCCAACAAGCAGGACAACTTCTCGGCACATGGCAATCCCCTGGGAGAAGACGAGCTCGTAGCAACCAAGAAAGCTCTCGGATGGCCGACCACCGAGAAGTTCTATTTGCCGCCGGATGCTGTGGATCACTTCCGCCAGGCGGTTCAGGCCGGCGCGGCGGCCGAACAGGAATGGCGCGCTAAAATCGCCGCCTATCAAACGGCATTTCCTGCCGAGGAGGCGGAGTTCGACCGAATCGTGAGCGGGCAGCTTCCCGATGCCTGGCAGTCCGATCTGCCCAAATACGCGCTCTCCGATAAACCCATCGCCACCCGGGCGGCCGGCGGCGCGGCGCTGAACGCATTGGCAAAACACCTGCCGAACATCATCGGTGGTTCTGCCGATCTGAATCCGTCGACCGACACGGCCATGAAAGGATTTGGGGATTTTCAGCCATCCGAGGCGGAAGGACCGGGAACGTTGGGTGCCGTCGGTGGCGAATGGAGTTACGTGGGGCGCAACATCGCCTTCGGAGTGCGCGAACACGCCATGGGGGCGGCGGTGAACGGGATGGCCGCCCATGGGGGAGTGCTACCCTTCAGCGCGACTTTCTTCACGTTCTCCGATTATATGAAACCCGCAATTCGGCTAGGAGCGCTGAGCCGGCTCAAGGCGATCTACGTGTTCACGCACGATAGCGTCGGTGTCGGCGAGGATGGTCCCACGCACGAGCCGGTGGAACAACTCGCCGGCGTCCGTGCCATCCCGGGCTTGACGGTGATTCGTCCCGCCGATCCGGCGGAGACAGTCGAGGCGTGGGCCTTCGCGGTGCAGCACGATGGTCCGACGCTGCTGGTCCTGACGCGGCAGGCGGTCGCGCACCTCGATCGCAGCCAATCCAGCTCCCCGGATGTTGCCAGAGGAGCCTACATCCTCTCCGCAGCCGGCGGGGATTCGCCGGATGTAATTCTCATTGGAACCGGTTCGGAGGTTCAGTTGTGCATGCGGGCGCAGGAAACGCTGATCGCTTCTGGGGTCAAGGCCCGCGTGGTCAGCATGCCGAGTTGGGAATTGTTCGACGCCCAGGACGACGCGTATCGCGAAAACGTGCTGCCAAAACGCATCAAGAAGCGTGTCACAATCGAAGCCGCGGCGTCCCTCGGCTGGCGCCGCTGGGCGGGCGATGAGGGCGCCGTCATCGGTATCGATCGCTACGGAGCGTCCGCGCCTGGCGAGGAGATCTTCAGACATCTGGGCATCACTGCGGAGCGTGTCGCCGCGGAAGCGCTTCGTTTGCTGGGGAAGAGCCCGGTCGCCGGCTAGGATCCCACGTAGAGTCCATGTCCCTGTCTTGAGTCGGCAACACGCTTGGGCCGTCCCTCTGGCGGGTGGCGGCGGAACCGCCCTTGCAGAGCCGCACTGCTGGATTCGCGGGTGATGCAGACAACAGTCCTCGTATTCGTGTGGCACTCTGCACGCTCAGATTGCGGTCACTGCACGGCAATCGTCACGACCGGGCTGGTGATTCCCCCTACCGTGATCGCCGTCGGGATCTGCCCACCCGCCCCGCGCAAGTCCGCTTGTGCAGCGGTAGCCGCTTCGATAGAATCTACACACGCGCGCAATCCTCGAGATGTGTCACAAAGGGGGGACCGTTGGCCAGTAGAAACAAGAGTTCCGTGGACCGCCGCAGTTTCCTAAAAGGCGCTGCAAGTGCTGCAGGAGGCGCGGCGGCGCTGGCGGCGACTCCGCCTGCCGCCAAGGCGCAGGATGGCGAAGCGCGCCGTGTAGCGGCCGTCCCGTCGGGCAAGCAGGTCGCGGCGGAAACCCAGCCACCGCCCAAGGTGGACGTCTACACCACGGATCGCCCCGGCTCCGATTTCATGGTTGACGTAATCAAGACTCTGGGGTTCGAATACGTGTGCGCGAATCCTGGCTCCAGCTTCCGGGGCCTTCACGAATCCATCATCAACTATGGCGGCAACCGCAGTCCGGAACTGCTCACCTGCTGCCATGAAGAATCCTCGGTCGCCATGGCTCACGGTTTCGCCAAGATCGAAGGCAAGCCGCTGATGGTGATGGCGCACGGCACAGTGGGACTGCAGCACGCCTCGATGGCCATCTACAATGCATACGCCGACCGCGTGCCGGTCTACATCGTGCTCGGCAACATTCTGGACGGCAAATGGCGGCGCGGACATGTCGAATGGGCGCACGCCGTACAGGACGCCGCGGCCATGGTTCGCGATTATACGAAATTCGACGACGCGCCTATCTCGCTATCGCAGTTCGCGCAGTCCGCGGTACGCGCTTACAAGATCGCGATGACCCCTCCGATGATGCCGGTCGTGCTGGTGGCCGACGCGGTGTTGCAGGAAGAGCCGGCTCCCGAAGCCGACCGGGACAGTTTGGGCATTCCGAAGTTGGTGCACGTTGCGCCTCCGGCGGGAGAAGCAGGCGCGGTCGCGGAAGCTGCCAAGCTGCTGGTAAATGCGGAAAACCCGGTGATCGTTGTCGGACGCGCCGCACGGACTCCCCACGGGATTCAGTTACTGGTGGAACTGGCGGAGACCTTGCAAGCGCCGGTGGTCAACCAGCGCAACCGGATGAACTTCCCGTCGCATCATCCGCTCGCCGCGGCGGGGGTCTCGCGCAATGCGGACCTGGTGCTGGCGCTCGAAGTACAGGACGTCTGGGGGCTGACACACGAGCAGACTCCGGTGAACCGGCTGGGTATGCAAGCCCGCTCCACATTGAAACCCGGCGCCAAGGTGATCAGCGTCTCCTCCATGGATCTCTATTCCAAGAGCAACTATCAGGATCTGGGGCCGTATGCGGAAGTCGATCTGGCCATCGCGGCCGACGCCGAGGCTACGTTGCCCGCTTTGATCGAAGCGTGCAAGCGTCTGCTCACGGCAGATCGCAAGCGAACCATGGAGGAGCGCGGAACCAAATGGGCCGAGCAGCACAAGCGGTTGCGGGCGCAGGACCTCGAACTCGCCGCGATCGGCTGGGATTCCAGCCCCATCTCGACGGCTCGTCTATCGGCCGAGCTGTGGGCGCAGATCCGGAACGAGGATTGGTCTCTGGTATCGGAATCGTACTTCATGAGCAGTTGGCCGATGCGGCTTTGGACGTTCGATAAGCACTACCAGTACATCGGCGGCCACGGCGCGTATGGCATCGGCTACGGCGCGCCGGC